>PJQF01000022.1_pt1 | contig 115583 bp, 92 predicted proteins | sample 1503741 | NCBI WGS metagenome assembly PJQF01 (sample SAMN07775949, study PRJNA414020) | Biofilm metagenome, whole genome shotgun sequencing project. | isolation source: biomolecule (vanillin) treated reverse osmosis membrane biofilm | place: India: Nagpur | collected 2017-03-21
AGAACGACCTTGTTTACGTCGGCCATGCCATCACTCCACGGGGTTGTACGGAAAGGCGTCGATTCTACCGATCAAAACCGTGGATTTACAGGGGCGCGACAGCAAATGAAGATAAAGCGACAGATTATGTCGAGCGAGCGACCGATGGTCGCACGTCAGGAGGTGTGTGCAGGGTTGCTCGGCCCCGCCGCCTGGGGCGCCGGTTTCTCGGGGACAGCCACACGTTCGAGCTGAATATTCACACGGCGGTTGCGGGCCCGGTTGGCGGCATTGGTATTGGGCGCCAAGGGGTAACTTTCGCCATGGAAACGCAGGGTAATCTGGGACTCCTGGATACCATTGGCCTTGAAGTAGTCCATCACCGCCAGCGCGCGGCGGCGTGAAACATCGCGATTGCTCAGGCGATTGCCACTGTTGTCCGAATGGCCATTCAATTCGACATGGTTGACGGTAGGATCCGCTTTCATGAATTCGAGAATCACTGCCAGCTTCTGCTTGGCCGCGGCGTCGAGCTCAATGCCCCCCCCAGGGAAGCCGACTTCAGTCTGCTTGACCTGATCGTAATTCATCGGCAACAACTTGGCCGTGCACAGCTGATAGTCGCTGTAGGCCTTGTTGAATTTCACCGGCAGCAGGCGAATTTCTGAATAGCCGCCCTCACGCCCATAGTGCCGCACGGTGGGCGAGCGGCCATCGAGCAAACCGTTGAACAGACGCCCAGCCTGGGCTTGAGAGCTGTTGAACAGCACATCACCGCTGCCAGCACGTACGGCACCGAGGTTGATGTCACCCCGACCGGGCTGCCAAGGGGCAGCGGCAGCCAACAAGGTGGCCGATCCTGCGCCCAGCGAGCCGTTATAGGCTTTCAGACGGAACGTCGCCTGCTCACCCGCCCGGCGCACGAACTCACCCGAACCGAAATCGGTGATCGGTTGGGTTAGGCGGCACTCGAACTTGTCGCCCTCTACTTTCCACTCAATATTCTCCAGACGTGCCTGGAACGTGAGGGCCATCGCAGGCAGGCTGGCGAACACACTGAGCAGGGCTAGATAATGCTGGCGCACGGGAGGCTCCACTGGTTTCTACAACACTTCAAAGCGTCATACATCGATAAGGCATACGAAAGGCTATCGGATGCATCCTGCAAAACTTGATAGCGAGTGCCTGCAAGAGTCTTTTCCGGTAGCATTCCCACCAGATTGACCCGCCTGGAATCCCCAATGTCCGACCGCCTGACCCTGCTGCGTCCCGACGACTGGCATATTCATCTTCGCGATGGTGCTGCGTTACCCCAAACCGTGGCTGATGTAGCGCGCACGTTTGGTCGCGCCATCATCATGCCTAACCTGGTACCTCCGGTGCGTAATGCCGCAGAAGCCGACGCCTATCGCCAGCGTATCCTCGCTGCACGACCGGCCGGCAGCCGCTTCGAACCGTTGATGGTGCTCTACCTCACCGACCGCACCCAGCCCGAAGAAATTCGCGAGGCCAAAGCCAGCGGTTATGTGCACGCCGCCAAGCTGTACCCTGCTGGCGCGACCACCAACTCCGACTCCGGCGTGACCAGTATCGACAAGATCCTGCCCGCCATCGAAGCCATGGCCGAAGTGGGCATGCCGCTGCTGATCCACGGTGAAGTTACCCGTGGCGACGTGGACGTGTTCGATCGCGAGAAGATCTTCATCGACGAGCACATGCGCCGCGTGGTCGAGCTATTCCCGACCCTCAAGGTGGTGTTCGAGCACATCACCACGGCCGATGCCGTGCAGTTCGTCACCGAGGCCTCGGCCAACGTAGGCGCAACCATCACCGCCCATCACCTGCTGTACAACCGCAACCACATGCTGGTGGGCGGGATTCGGCCGCACTTCTATTGCCTGCCAATCCTCAAGCGCAATACCCACCAGGTGGCCTTGCTGGATGCCGCGACCAGCGGTAATCCGAAGTTTTTCCTCGGCACCGACTCCGCGCCTCACGCCCAGCACGCCAAGGAAGCCGCGTGCGGCTGTGCCGGTTGCTACACCGCTTATGCCGCCATCGAGCTGTACGCAGAAGCGTTCGAACAACGCAACGCCTTGGACAAACTCGAGGGTTTCGCCAGCCTCAACGGCCCACGTTTCTATGGCCTGCCGGCGAATACCGACCGCATTACCCTGGTCCGTGAAGACTGGACCGCCCCTGCCAGCCTGCCATTTGGCGAGCTGACCGTTATCCCGCTGCGCGCCGGTGAAACACTGCGCTGGCGCCTGCTGGAGGAAAGCAAGTGAGTGAAGACCATTACGATGACGACCAGGAACACGGCGGTGGCGGTTCGCGCCACCCGATGGCCGAACGTTTCCGTGGCTATCTGCCTGTCGTTATCGACGTAGAAACCGGCGGTTTCAATTGCGCCACCGACGCGCTGCTGGAAATTGCCGCGACGACCATCGGCATGGACGAACAGGGCTTTGTGTATCCAGAACACACCCACTTCTTCCGCGTCGAGCCGTTTGAAGGTGCCAACATTGAAGCGGCAGCCCTGGAGTTCACAGGGATCAAGCTTGATCACCCACTGCGCATGGCGGTGAGTGAAGAAGCAGCGCTGACCGATATCTTCCGTGGAGTGCGCAAGGCGTTGAAGGCCAATGGCTGCAAACGCGCGATCCTGGTCGGGCATAACAGCAGCTTCGACCTGGGTTTCCTGAACGCAGCCGTGGCGCGGTTGGACATGAAGCGCAACCCGTTTCACCCGTTCTCCAGCTTCGACACCGCAACCCTTGCCGGCCTCGCCTACGGTCAGACCGTATTGGCCAAAGCCTGCCAGGCCGCCGGTATCGATTTCGACGGTCGCGAAGCCCACTCGGCCCGATACGACACAGAAAAGACAGCTGATCTGTTCTGCGGCATCGTCAACCGCTGGAAGCAGATGGGCGGCTGGGAAGACTTCGGCGACTGAGTTCAAATCCCGCCTATAAAAAAACCGGCCTGTCACAGGCCGGTTTTTTTGTACCTCGATTCTGGCTTACAGCTTGCCAGCGTTCTCGGTCAGGTAAGCCGCAACGCCTTCTGGCGAAGCGTTCATGCCTTTGTCGCCCTTCTTCCAGTTGGCAGGGCACACTTCGCCGTGCTCTTCGTGGAATTGCAGAGCGTCGACCAGGCGAATCAGCTCTTCCATGTTACGGCCCAGCGGCAGGTCGTTGATGATCTGCGAGCGGACAACGCCTTTGTCATCGATCAGGAACGCGCCACGGAAAGCCACGCCGCCTTCGGACTCAACGTCGTAAGCCTTGGCAATGTCGTGCTTCATGTCGGCAGCCATGGTGTATTTGACTTTGCCGATGCCGCCATCATTGATAGCGGTGTTGCGCCAGGCGTTGTGGGTGAAATGGGAGTCGATGGAAACGGCTACCACTTCAACGTTGCGCGCCTTGAAATCGTCCATGCGGTGGTCCAGAGCGATCAGCTCCGAAGGGCAGACGAAAGTGAAGTCCAGCGGGTAGAAGAACACCAGGCCGTATTTGCCTTTAATGGCTTCAGACAGTTTGAAGCTGTCTACGATTTCGCCATTGCCGAGCACGGCAGGTACGTCGAAATCCGGGGCTTGTTTGCCGACGAGTACGCTCATTAGGTATCTCCTGATGTAAGGGTGACGATTGAAGTAAAAGGACCGGCCCTGAGTCTGCCGCATTCAAGCGACAGCCCTGTGACGCAGTCACGCTTCGTGAAGACCGACCATCATACACTGAAAAAACCGTTCGTCAGCGTGAGGGCGGTGCGGGCAAATACCCTACGAATCTACTTTGACAATCATTCTCGTTAACATTAAGATCCATCGCACTTAAGCCTTAACCCCGCGACGGTTCTCCCTATGTATGTGTGCCTCTGTACTGGCGTCACCGACGGACAAATCCGCGAAGCAATCTATGAAGGTTGCTGCAGCTACAAGGAAGTGCGTGAAACCACCGGCGTTGCCAGCCAATGTGGCAAATGTGCCTGCCTCGCCAAGCAAGTGGTACGGGAAACCCTGACGCAGCTGCAGACAGCCCAGGCAGCACTGCCCTACTCAGCAGAATTTACACACGCTTAAATGAGCGTGTTTTAAAGAGCCGGACTTAGTGTCCGGTTTTTTTATGCCTGTAATTCAATTAGTTAGCCCCAAGACGCGGAACACAAACATTCTTATTCCGATTAATTTTCATTTATTATTCAATAACTTAGGTTTGACACTGAGGTTTTCGCCGCTCAAACTCCGCCCTATACACAGCTATTACAGGGCAGGACCCCAGTCATGAAAGGCGACATCTCAGTCATCCAGCAACTCAACAAAATCCTTGCCAATGAACTGGTCGCGATCAATCAGTACTTTCTGCATGCACGCATGTACGACGATTGGGGCCTGGAAAAGCTTGGCAAGCGCGAATACAAAGAATCCATCAAAGCCATGAAGGATGCAGACGCGCTGATCAAGCGCATTCTGTTCCTGGAAGGCCTACCGAACGTCCAGGACCTGGGCAAGCTGAACATCGGCGAGCACACCCAGGAAATGATCGGCAGCGACCTGGGCTTTGAACGCAAGAGCCACAGCGACCTCAAGGCAGCAATCGCTCACTGCGAAGCCCAAGGCGATTTCGGCAGCCGCGAATTGCTGGAAGATATCCTGGAAGATCAGGAAGAACACATCGACTGGCTGGAAACCCAATTGGGCCTGATCGACAAGGTCACCCTGGAAAATTACCTGCAATCGCAGATGGGCGAATAAGCCTTATCGGCTTGCCGGTAAAACCCCACAAAAAAGCCCCGCTCTCTCACGAGAAGCGGGGCTTTTTATTGCAGGCGAATCAAGCGTCAGTCTTGGCCGCCGCATTTGCCGCTGCGTCTTTGATCAGCGTCTGCAACGAACCATCAGCTGCCATTTCAGTGATGATATCGCTACCGCCAACCAGCTCACCGGCTACCCACAGCTGTGGGAAAGTCGGCCAGTTGGCGTACTTCGGCAGGTTGGCGCGGATTTCCGGGTTTTGCAGGATATCCACGTAAGCGAACTTCTCGCCACACTGCATAACAGCCTGGGAAGCCTTCGCGGAGAAACCGCACTGAGGAGCGTTAGGGGCGCCCTTCATGTAAAGCAGAATGGTGTTATTGGCAATCTGCTCTTTGATCGTTTCGATGATATCCATGGAACACCTCGGCTGGAACTTTGCGACTCACAGGTCGGCACGGTGGCGCATTGTAACGCAAAATTCCAGCCGGGTGCTCAGGCCGCTGCTACCTGGACCGGAACGCCATTGAGCGCAGCGTTCCCCGATAGCTCATCCAACTGCCGCTCGTCGGTCAAGTCATTCGCGCTCGCCCCCGGTTGCCCGCTGGCGATGGTCATCTGGACGCCCGGGCGAGCGTGACCCCAGCCATGGGGCAGGCTGACGACCCCGGGCATCATCTCCAGACTGGCCAGCACCTCTACCTCGATCATGCCAATGCGCGAACTCACGCGAACCCGCTGACCATCACTCAGTTGCCGACTGACAAGGTCATCGGGATGCATCAGCAATTGATGTCGGGGCTTGCCCTTCACCAAGCGATGATAATTATGCATCCAGGAATTATTGCTGCGCACATGCCGACGGCCGATCAGCAGCAGTTCGTCAGCCATGGGCAGCGGCTGCGCGGCGAAGCGCGCCAGGTCGGCAAGAATCACAGCGGGCGCGGCCTGAACCTTACCGTCAGCCGTTTTCAAGCGCGCAGAAAGATTGGGCTGCAACGGCCCCAAATCCACGCCATGGGGGTGATCGGCCAGCATCGCAACCGACAGTTTATGACTCGACGCATCACCATACGCCCCGGCACGCAGTCCGAAGTCGATCATCTTGGCCGGCGGCATCGTCGGTTTAAGCACAACACCGGTCTGCGCCGCAAAGGCGGTGGCCAGACCGACGAAAATTTCCCAGTCATGCAAGGCCCCTTCGGGCTTGGGCAAGATCGCGCGGTTGAAACGGGTGACGTTACGCACCGCAAACATGTTGAAGGTGGTGTCGTAGTGATCGTTTTCCAGGGCCGAGGTGGACGGCAAAATCAGATCGGCGTACCGAGTGGTCTCGTTGATGTAAAGATCGATACTGACCATGAACTCCAACCCATCCAGCGCCTGCTCCAACTGGCGACCGTTAGGGGTCGACAGCACAGGATTGCCCGCTACCGTGACCAATGCGCGAATCTGCCCTTCGCCTTCAGTAAGCATTTCTTCAGCCAGGGCCGACACCGGCAACTCGCCGCCGTACTCCGGACGCCCGGAAACCCGGCTTTGCCAGCGGTTGAAATGCCCCCCGCCGGTCGACGCCACCAGGTCCACCGCGGGCGTAGTGCACAAGGCGCCGCCAACCCGGTCCAGGTTGCCGGTGACCAGGTTGATCAACTGCACTAACCAATGGCAGAGCGTGCCAAACGCCTGGGTCGACACACCCATACGCCCATAACACACAGCCTTGTCCGCTGCGGCAAAGTCCCGCGCTAATTGGCGGATCTGTTCGGCAGGCACCGCACACTGGCGGCTCATGGCCTCGGCAGTAAAGCCTGCGATAGCACGGCGAACGTCCTCAAGACCGTCTACCGGTAAATGACTGGGGCGTGTCAGGTTTTCGGTAAACAAGGTGTTGAGCACACCGAACAACAGCGCCGCATCCCCACCCGGCCGCACGAATAGGTGTTGATCAGCAATCGCCGCCGTTTCACTGCGCCGAGGGTCTACCACCACCACTTTGCCGCCCCGGGACTGAATGGCCTTAAGGCGCTTCTCCACATCTGGCACGGTCATAATGCTGCCGTTGGAAGCCAGCGGGTTGCCACCCAGGATCAGCATAAAGTCGGTGTGATCGATGTCCGGGATCGGCAGCAGCAGACCATGGCCGTACATCAAGTGGCTGGTGAGGTGATGAGGCAACTGATCCACAGAGGTCGCGGAATACCGATTGCGCGTCTTGAGCAGGCCGAGGAAGTAGTTGCTGTGAGTCATCAGCCCATAGTTGTGCACGCTGGGGTTGCCCTGATACACCGCCACCGCATTCTGCCCGTGCCGGGCCTGGATACCCGACAGCCGCTCGGCGACCAAGGAAAACGCTTCGTCCCACGGGATCGCTCGCCATTCGCTGCCCGTTCGCAACATCGGCTGGTGGAGGCGGTCCGGGTCATTCTGGATATCCTGCAACGCCACCGCCTTTGGGCAGATATGACCACGGCTGAAGGTGTCCAACGCGTCGCCCTTGATCGAGGTAATCGCCAGGCTGCCGTCTTCGGCTTGGGTAGTTTCCAGGGTCAAGCCACAGATGGCTTCACATAGATGGCACGCACGGTGATGGAGAGTCTTGGTCATGGCCAGTCTCTTTATAGGGGCTTTGGTCTGACTATGGGCCGCGACCATGACAGACGCCAGTATCGTTCGTCCTGTGAATCGGCGAGCATTAGGCCAGGCCATGACCAAGCATGAGCAAATGTTACAAAACCCTGTATACAGCCCCGGAAACCGACGCAGCCTGATCCGAGCCCGCCCCCGCGCATTGCAAAAGGTTGCGACGCCAGTGTACAAATGGCCCGCTGCCGTCAGGAAATCGTCTTCAAAAGCGCTCTCGCGCCCTTCTTGAACACCCCTAAAAACGTAGCCCTATTGGTAAGACGCGACATTTAATGTCAATATCGCGCCTTCCCCTATTTCGTCGCCCCGTGCGGCTTTCGCCGCAGGTCTCGCCCGTTGTCACAATAAACAAGGCTTTGAGTATCTGCGGTCTGTTGCAAAAAGGTAGTTAATGATGAGCGCAAGGCACTTTCTCTCCCTGATGGATTGCACGCCCGAAGAGCTGGTCAGCGTGATCCGTCGAGGCATTGAGCTTAAAGACCTGCGTAACCGCGGCGTACTGTTCGAGCCTTTGAAAAACCGCGTCCTCGGCATGATTTTCGAGAAGTCGTCGACCCGCACCCGTGTGTCTTTTGAAGCCGGCATGATCCAACTAGGTGGCCAAGCCATCTTCCTGTCTTCGCGCGACACTCAACTGGGTCGTGGCGAGCCTGTCGCCGACAGCGCCCGCGTCATGTCGCGCATGCTGGATGCGGTGATGATCCGTACCTTTGCCCACAGCACCGTCACCGAATTTTCCGCCAACTCACGAGTTCCGGTGATCAACGGCCTGTCCGATGACCTGCACCCGTGCCAGTTGCTGGCTGACATGCAAACCTTCCTTGAGCACCGTGGCTCCATCCAAGGCAAGACCGTGGCCTGGATCGGTGACGGCAACAACATGTGCAACAGCTATATAGAAGCGGCGATCCAATTCGACTTCCAACTGCGCATTGCTTGCCCGCAAGGCTACGAGCCTGACGCGCGCTTCCTGGCACAGGCCGGCGATCGCGTCACCCTGGTGCGTGACCCACGTGACGCCGTGCTGGGCGCGCACCTCGTCAGCACCGACGTCTGGACCTCCATGGGCCAGGAAGACGAAACCGCCCAGCGCCTGGCCCTGTTCGCGCCGTACCAGGTAAATCGGGCCCTGCTCGACCTGGCTGCACCGGATGTGCTGTTCATGCACTGCCTGCCCGCTCACCGCGGCGAAGAAATTAGCCTCGACCTGCTTGACGATGAGCGCTCGGTCGCCTGGGACCAGGCCGAAAACCGCCTGCACGCTCAGAAGGCTCTGCTCGAATTCCTCGTCCCGCCTTCGTACCACCACGCATGAGCCAGCCACTTCTGCTGAACCTGCGCAATCTGGCATGCGGCTATCAAGATCAACGGGTGGTACAGAACCTCAATCTGCACCTGAACGCGGGTGATATCGGTTGCCTGCTCGGCTCATCAGGCTGCGGTAAAACCACCACTCTGCGCGCGATTGCCGGTTTTGAGCCGGTGCATGAAGGCGAAATCAGCCTGGCAGGAGAAGTGATCTCCAGTGCCGGTTTCACGCTGGCACCGGAGAAGCGTCGCATCGGCATGGTGTTCCAGGACTACGCGCTGTTTCCCCACCTCAGCGTGGCCGACAACATCGCGTTCGGCATCCGCAAGCATCCACAAAAGGATCGCGTGGTTACCGAGTTGCTGGAACTGGTCAACCTGAAGAATCTGGGCAAGCGCTTCCCTCACGAACTGTCCGGCGGCCAGCAGCAACGTGTCGCCCTAGCCCGCGCCCTGGCGCCGGAGCCGCAACTGTTGCTGCTGGACGAACCCTTCTCCAACCTTGATGGCGAACTGCGGCGCAAGCTCAGCCATGAGGTGCGCGACATTCTCAAGGCGCGCGGCACCAGTGCGATCCTGGTCACCCATGACCAGGAAGAAGCGTTTGCCGTGAGTGATCAGGTCGGCGTCTTCAAGGAGGGCCGTCTGGAGCAGTGGGACACGCCCTACAACCTCTATCACGAACCTCAGACACCCTACGTCGCCAGCTTTATCGGCCAGGGTTATTTCATTCGTGGTCAGTTGAGCTCGCCCGAGTCCGTCAGCACCGAACTGGGTGACCTGCGCGGCAATCGCGCCTACACCTGGCCGACCGGTGGTGCGGTGGATGTGTTGCTACGCCCGGATGACATCGTCTACGCGCCGGACAGTGCATTGAAAGCCCGGATCGTCGGCAAGACGTTCCTCGGTGCATCCACCTTGTACCGTCTGCAGTTGCCGACCGGCGCGCAGTTGGAATCGATTTTCCCCAGTCATGCCGACCATCAAGTGGGGTCGGATGTGGGGATTCGTGTAGCCGCTGAGCATCTGGTGCTATTTCAGGCTTCGGGCAGCACCGCGGCGCAGATCCCTCGATCCGAGTCGGGCGTACGGCGCTACAACCCGGCACACTGAGTATTTGAAGAATACTGGTCATCATGTGGGAGGGAGCTTGCTCCCGATGGCAGTGGGTCAGCTGTAGATACACCGGCTGACCTACAGCGATAGTGAGCAAGCGCCCTCCCACATGGGTTCTCCAGGAGCCTGGGATTACGCCCGACCAATTTCTGCGAATATGGCCTGGGTGTGCTCCGCCAGCACCGCTGCCGACAACTCCACTTCCAAACCCCGTCTCCCCGCACTGACAAAAATCGTCGTGAACGGCTGCGCCGTCACATCGATAAACGTGCGCAAACGCTTCTTCTGCCCCAACGGACTGATGCCACCTAACAGATAACCGGTAGAACGCTGCGCCGCGGCGGGGTCGGCCATTTCTACTTTTTTCACCCCCGCCGCGTGCGCCAGGGCTTTCAAGTCCAGACTTCCGACGACCGGCACCACAGCCACCAACAATTCGCCTTTTTCGCTGCTGGCCAACAAGGTCTTGAACACCTGCGCCGGGTCGAGGCTCAACTTTTCTGCGGCCTCCAGGCCATATGAGGCGGCCTTGGGATCGTGTTCATAACTGTGGATGCGATGTTCGGCGCGAACTTTTTTCAACAAATCCAATGCGGGGGTCATGGCGTCTCCGGCGGTGGCAAACAGGTGGCCAATTCTAGGCCAAGCCCGCGTAAAACGCTCTAATGCGCACCTCTCTTCCAACGATAGTCCGTAGGGCAAGCATGATCATTCATCAAACCCATAGTTCGAAAGTGACTGACCGTTCACTTTCGACCTTTGACAGCGGTCATTCTTGTCTATATTTTTTCGCTTACGAACACTGTAGTAATACACCTACAGTATTCCAGCAGTAAGCCGTGCCTTGGATGGGGATCCTCGTCACGGTGAAAATCGCGCCACCGCCCGTTGAGGCAGTGCGCCAGACAAGAACAACAATTGAGGTTTTCCATGACAACTGCTCTTCAACAGCCTTCACTTTCGAGCCAATGCATGGCCGAGTTCCTGGGGACTGCGCTTCTGATCTTCTTCGGTACAGGATGTGTCGCTGCCCTCAAGGTCGCGGGTGCCAGCTTTGGGTTATGGGAAATCAGCATCATCTGGGGTATCGGCGTCAGCATGGCGATCTACCTGAGCGCCGGTATTTCCGGGGCTCACCTCAACCCAGCCGTCAGCATCGCCCTGTGCCTTTTCGCCGATTTCGAAAAGCGCAAACTGCCCTTCTACATCCTCGCCCAAGTGGCCGGCGCATTCTGCTCAGCGGCGCTGGTGTACACGCTCTATAGCAATCTGTTTTTCGATTACGAACAAACCCATCATCTGGTACGCGGCACTCAAGCCAGCCTGGAATTGGCGTCGGTGTTCTCCACCTACCCTCATGCCCTGCTGAGCACTGCACAGGCTTTCCTGGTGGAAATGGTCATTACGGCGATTCTGATGGGCGTGATCATGGCCCTGACCGATGACAATAACGGCCTGCCACGCGGCCCGTTGGCGCCACTGCTGATCGGCCTGCTGATTGCGGTAATTGGCAGCGCCATGGGCCCGTTGACCGGCTTTGCGATGAACCCGGCACGGGATTTCGGGCCCAAGCTGATGACCTTTTTCGCTGGTTGGGGTGAAATGGCCTTCACTGGCGGCCGCGATATTCCTTACTTCCTGGTGCCGATTTTCGCGCCGATTGTCGGCGCATGCCTGGGTGCTGCGGCCTATCGCGGGCTGATTGCCCGTCATCTGCCGAGCGCCGCACCTGCTGTCGCCGAAACCCAAGACACCGCCGTCACTGGCGAAACCCGTATTTCCTGATAATACCGCCTGGTCCCTACTGCCCTTTTAGTGGCCCAGGCTGTTGATCCACTCCCTTATTTCTCGTCCAAGGCAATCGACATGACCGACATTCAGAATAAGAACTACATCATTGCCCTTGATCAGGGCACCACCAGTTCCCGGGCAATCATCTTCGATCGTGACGCCAACGTGGTCTGCACCGCCCAGCGTGAGTTCACTCAGCACTACCCACAGCCTGGGTGGGTTGAACATGACCCGATGGAAATCTTCGCTACCCAGAGCGCGGTGATGGTCGAAGCCCTGGCACAAGCCGGCCTGCACCACGACCAGGTCGCCGCCATCGGTATCACCAACCAGCGTGAAACCACCGTAGTGTGGGACAAAATCACCGGCCGCCCGATCTACAACGCCATCGTATGGCAGTGCCGCCGCAGCACCGAGATCTGCCAGCAGCTCAAGCGTGATGGCCACGAGCAATACATCAACGACACCACCGGCCTGGTCACCGACCCGTACTTTTCCGGTACCAAGCTCAAGTGGATCCTCGATAACGTCGAAGGCAGCCGTGAGCGCGCTCGCAACGGCGAACTGCTGTTCGGCACCGTGGACAGCTGGCTGATCTGGAAATTTACCGGCGGCAAAACCCACGTCACCGATTACACCAACGCCTCGCGCACCATGCTCTTCAACATCCACACCTTGGAGTGGGATGCGAAGATGCTGGAGATCCTCGACGTTCCTCGCGAAATGCTGCCGGAAGTGAAGTCCTCTTCGGAGATCTACGGCCGCACCAAGAGCGGCATCGCCATCGGCGGTATCGCCGGTGACCAGCAAGCGGCGCTGTTCGGCCAGATGTGCGTGGAAGCCGGCCAGGCCAAGAACACCTACGGCACCGGCTGCTTCTTGCTGATGAACACCGGCGACAAAGCGGTGAAATCCAAGCACGGCATGCTCACCACCATCGCCTGCGGCCCGCGTGGCGAAGTGGCCTACGCACTCGAAGGCGCGGTCTTCAACGGCGGCTCCACTGTGCAGTGGCTGCGTGACGAGTTGAAGATCATCGCCGACGCCACCGACACCGAATACTTCGCCGGCAAGGTCAAGGACAGCAATGGCGTGTACCTGGTCCCCGCCTTCACCGGCCTGGGCGCTCCGTACTGGGACCCCTACGCCCGTGGCGCACTGTTCGGCCTGACCCGTGGCGTACGCGTGGATCACATTATTCGTGCAGCCCTGGAGTCGATTGCCTACCAAACCCGTGACGTTCTCGATGCCATGCAGCAGGACTCCGGCGAACGCCTCAAGGCCCTGCGTGTGGACGGCGGCGCGGTAGCCAACAACTTCCTGATGCAGTTCCAGGCCGATATCCTCGGCACCCAGGTCGAGCGCCCGCAAATGCGCGAGACCACGGCATTGGGCGCCGCCTATCTGGCCGGCCTGGCCTGTGGATTCTGGGGCAGCCTGGACGAGTTGCGAGGCAAGGCAGTGATCGAGCGCGAATTCGAACCACAGCTCGATGAAGCAGCCAAAGAAAAACTCTACGCTGGCTGGCAAAAAGCTGTCAGCCGCACCCGCGACTGGGAACCGCACGAAGGCGCCGAATAAGCCAAGCTCCGGTTGTAACTGGCCGGGAGCGGATTCCTGCGTCATCATGGGCCACTTTTGTATGGCAGCCCAAAGGACGCCCCATGAATCTGCCTCCCCGCCAACAACAAATCCTCGAACTGGTCCGCGAGCGCGGCTACGTCAGTATCGAGGAAATGGCGCAGCTATTTGTTGTCACCCCGCAAACCATCCGCCGCGATATCAATCAGCTGGCGGACGCCAATTTGCTGCGCCGCTACCACGGCGGCGCGGCCTATGACTCCAGTGTCGAAAACACCGCGTACGCCATGCGTGCCGACCAGATGCGCGACGAGAAACAGCGCATCGGCGAGGCCATTGCCGCGCAAATCCCCGACCACGCCTCGCTGTTCATCAATATCGGCACCACCACCGAGTCAATCGCCCGTGCGCTGCTGAATCACAACCACCTGAAAATCATCACCAACAACCTCAACGTCGCCACCATGCTCAGTGCCAAGGATGACTTTGACGTGCTGCTGACCGGCGGCAACGTGCGGCGTGACGGCGGTGTGGTGGGCCAGGCCAGCGTGGACTTCATCAACCAGTTCAAGGTCGACTTTGCCTTGGTGGGTATTAGCGGCATTGATGAAGATGGCAGCTTGTTGGATTTCGATTACCAGGAAGTCAGGGTTTCCCAGGCGATCATCGCCAATGCCCGCAAAGTGATCCTGGCGGCGGACTCGAGCAAATTTGGGCGCAATGCCATGATTCGTTTAGGGCCGATCAGCCTGGTGGACTGCCTGGTGACGGATCAGCAGCCGGTGCCGGCGCTGGTGCAGTTGCTGAATGACCATAAGGTTCGCCTGGAAGTCGTATAGCGTCTGCACTGACGTCATCGGGGGCAAGCCCCCTCCCACCCTTCGAGCTGTGAATACGCTCGAATGTGGGAAGGGGCTTACTCCCACAATGGCGCGCCATCACACACCCTTTTCCTCAAGCCTTTCCAAGGCTCATGTTCACAATTCTTCCTTTCCCCACCCTTTGATGAGTTTTTTCAATCAAAGTCGAGTGGCTGTGCGCGCGTTTATCAGCTACCATTTTCGCAAATGAACATTAATGTTCGAATTCCAAGACGAAAAAATCGCGAGGCCAGCCGATGAACCCTTCCACCTTGCCTGCATCACCGCTTGCCGAAGTCTATGACGTTGCCGTAATCGGTGGCGGGATCAACGGCGTCGGCATTGCAGCAGACGCAGCCGGTCGCGGTTTGTCAGTATTCCTTTGCGAAAAGGACGACCTGGCCAGCCACACCTCCTCCGCCAGCAGCAAGCTGATCCACGGCGGCCTGCGCTACCTCGAACATTACGAGTTCCGCTTGGTGCGTGAAGCATTGGCCGAACGCGAAGTGCTGCTGGCCAAGGCCCCGCACATCGTCAAGCAGATGCGTTTTGTATTGCCGCACCGCCCGCACCTGCGCCCGGCGTGGATGATCCGCGCAGGTCTGTTCCTGTATGACCACTTGGGCAAACGCGAAAAGCTCGCCGGTTCCAAAAGCCTCAAGTTTGGCGCTGACAGCCCGCTGAAAAGCGAAATCACCAAGGGTTTCGAATACTCCGACTGCTGGGTCGATGACGCCCGCCTGGTGGTGCTCAACGCCATGGCCGCTCGCGAAAAAGGCGCGCACATTCACACCCAGACCCGCTGCATCAGCGCGCACCGCAGCAACGGTATGTGGGATATGAACATGGAACGCGCCGACGGCAGCCTGTTCTCGATCCGCGCCCGCGCTTTGGTGAATGCCGCCGGCCCGTGGGTCGCCAAGTTCATCAAGGAAGACCTGAAGCTGGATTCGCCCTACGGCATCCGCTTAATCCAGGGCAGCCACCTGATCGTGCCGAAACTGTACGAAGGCGCCCACGCGCACATCCTGCAGAATGAAGACCAGCGCATCGTCTTCACCATTCCGTACCTGAACCACCTGACCATCATCGGCACCACCGACCGCGAATACACCGGCGATCCGGCGAAAGTGGCGATCACCGAAGGTGAAACCGACTACATGCTCAACGTGGTAAACGCGCACTTCAAGAAACAACTGAGCCGCGATGACATCGTCCACACCTACTCCGGCGTACGACCGCTGTGCAACGACGAGTCGGATAACCCATCAGCGATCACCCGCGATTACACCCTGTCGGTGTCGGGCGGCGCAGGCGAGGCACCGATTCTGTCGGTGTTCGGCGGCAAGCTGACCACCTATCGCAAGCTCGCCGAGTCGGCGATGGCGCAATTGGCCCCGTATTTCACCCAAATGCGCCCAAGCTGGACCGCCAAGGCCAGCCTGCCGGGTGGCGAAGACATGACCTCACCAGAAGCCCTGGCCGAAGCCATTCGCCACAAATTCGACTGGGTGCCGAGCGAAATCGCACGCCGTTGGTCCACCACCTATGGCAGCCGCACATGGCGCCTGCTGGAAGGCGTGCAATCGCTGGCCGACCTGGGCGACCACTTGGGTGGTGGCCTGTATACCCGAGAAGTCGACTACCTGTGCGCCGAAGAATGGGTGACCCAACCTCAGGACGTGCTGTGGCGCCGTACCAAGCTTGGCCTGTTCACCACACCGGAAGAACAGGACAACCTGCAACGTTACCTGTCCCAAGTTGAGCAGAACCGCAGCAAGACTCAGGCGGCCTGACAGACTCTTCATACAAATGCCCCTGCGCCGCGAGGCCCAGGGGCTTTTTTATGCGCGCCAAGTCATTCGGTTTTCCGAACGCAACACTCCAAGCTATTCGGTTTGCCGGACCGTACAGTTACATATTTATCGTCACACAAAGTTAATCATCATATAAATCATACGGTTAGCCATTTATCCCTGGCCTGGCACGACTCATGCTCTACACTCTTGGACGATTGCCTGGGACGCCTCAGGAGCCGTCACGGGCATTCGCTGTACAAGAGAGCCGTCTAACTGGCTTCATAAAAAAAACAAATGTCGAGGAAGTATTGATGCGCATCGTTCCCCATATCCTGGGCGCAGCTATCGCTGCTGCTCTGATCAGCACTCCAGTTTTTGCCGCCGAACTCACCGGCACACTGAAGAAAATCAACGACTCCGGCACCATCACTCTCGCTCACCGCGACAGCTCCATTCCGTTTTCCTACATCGCGGATGGTTCGGGCAAACCGGTTGGCTACTCCCACGACATCCAAGTAGCTGTCGTCGAGCAACTGAAAAAAGACCTGAACAAGCCCGACCTGAAGACCAAGTACAACCTGGTCACCTCGCAAACTCGTATTCCGCTGATCCAGAACGGCACTGCGGACCTTGAGTGCGGCTCCACCACCAACAATGCCGAGCGCGCTCAGCAAGTCGACTTCACCGTCAACATCTTCGAAATCGGCACCCGCCTACTGGTCAAGAAAGACAAGGACGGCAAGCCGTCTTACGCCGACTTTGCCGACCTGAAAGGCAAGAACGTCGTGACCACCGCTGGCACCACGTCCGAGCGCATCATCAAAGCGATGAACGCTGACAAGCAGATGGGCATGAACGTCATTTCCGCCAAAGACCACGGCGAATCCTTCCAAATGCTCGAAAGCGGCCGCGCCGTTGCGTTCATGATGGATGACGCCCTGCTGGCCGGCGAAGAAGCCAAGGCGAAGAAGCCGGATGATTGGGTAATCACCGGTACTCCACAGTCCTTCGAAGCCTACGCCTGCATGGTTCGCAAAGGCGATCCAGACTTCAAGAAAGCCGTAGATGGCGCCATCACCGCCCTGTACAAATCCGGTGAAATCAACAAGATCTACAGCAAATGGTTCGAGAGCCCGATTCCACCTAAAGGCCTGAACCTGAACTTCCCAATGAGTGACAAGGTTAAAGAGCTGATCGCCAACCCAAGCGACAAGCCAGCGCCTGACGTAAAAATCTGACACTGATCTAACCTTATCTCCTGAGGGAGCAACCCTCCCTCAGGCGTCTGTAATTACCTGCTGGATTTAACTTGGAACACTCGACCTGGCGGTTTTCGAGCCGATCGTGTGTGCCTGGCGTTCATCGCCAGGAGGGAATGGATTTTCCCCAAGCGGGTGCTTGTACATCGATCGATCTCGAGGGGAGACCCTAATGAATTACAACTGGGACTGGGGCGTGTTCTTCAAGTCCACCGGCGTGGGCAGCGAGACCTATCTCGACTGGTACATCTCCGGTTTGGGCTGGACCATTGCCATCGCCGTCGTGGCATGGATTATCGCCTTGTTGCTGGGCTCCATTCTGGGGGTCATGCGCACTGTGCCAAACCGCCTCGTATCGGGCATCGCGACCTGCTACGTGGAACTGTTTCGTAACGTGCCGCTGCTGGTTCAGCTGTTCATCTGGTATTTCCTGATACCCGACCTGCTGCCGCAAAACCTGCAGGACTGGTACAAACAAGACCTGAACCCGACCACCTCGGCTTACCTGAGCGTCGTCGTGTGCCTTGGCCTGTTCACCGCCGCCCGCGTGTGTGAGCAAGTGCGCACCGGCATCCAGGCGTTACCACGTGGCCAGGAATCCGCTGCGCGCGCCATGGGCTTCAAGCTGCCGCAGATCTACTGGAACGTGCTGCTGCCGCAGGCCTACCGCATCATCATTCCGCCGCTTACCTCGGAATTCCTCAACGTGTTCAAGAACTCCTCCGTGGCGTCCTTGATCGGCTTGATGGAACTGCTGGCACAAACTAAGCAGACCGCCGAGTTCTCGGCCAACCTGTTTGAAGCCTTCACCCTGGCCACGCTGATCTACTTCACCCTGAACATGAGCCTGATGCTGCTGATGCGCGTGGTCGAGAAGAAAGTCGCAGTGCCCGGCCTGATCTCCGTGGGGGGTAAATAATGGAACTCGATTTCAGCGGCATCATCCCCGCGATCCCAGGCCTGTGGAACGGCATGGTCATGACCTTGCAGTTGATGGTCATGGGCGTGATCGGCGGTATCGCCCTGGGCACGATCCTGGCGCTGATGCGCCTGTCGTCCAGCAAACTGCTGTCGCGCCTGGCCGGCGCCTATGTGAACTATTTCCGTTCGATCCCGTTGCTGTTGGTGATCACCTGGTTCTACTTGGCCGTACCGTTCGTACTGCGCTGGATCACCGGCGAAGACACACCCATCGGAGCGTTCACCTCCTGCGTCGTGGCCTTCATGATGTTCGAAGCCGCGTACTTCTGTGAGATCGTGCGGGCCGGCGTGCAGTCGATTCCCAAGGGCCAGATGGGCGCAGCGCAAGCGATGGGCATGACCTATGGCCAGACCATGCGTCTGATTATCCTGCCCCAGGCGTTCCGCAAGATGACCCCGTTGCTGTTGCAACAGAGCATCATCCTGTTCCAGGACACCTCGCTGGTCTACACCGTGGGCCTGGTGGACTTCCTCAACTCCGCCCGCTCCAACGGCGACATCATCGGCCGCTCCAATGAGTTCCTGATCTTTGCCGGTGTCGTCTACTTCATCATCAGCTTTTCCGCCTCGCTGCTGGTCAAGCGTCTGCAAAAAAGGTTTGCCGTATGATCTCTATCAAGAACATCAACAAGTGGTATGGCGACTTCCAGGTGCTGACCGATTGCAGCACCGAGGTTAAAAAAGGCGAAGTGATCGTGGTGTGCGGGCCATCGGGTTCGGGCAAATCCACCCTGATCAAATGCGTCAACGCGCTGGAACCGTTCCAGAAAGGCGACATCGTGGTCGACGGCACCTCCATCGCCGACCCGAAGACCAACTTGCCGAAACTGCGCTCGCGCGTGGGCATGGTGTTCCAGCACTTCGAACTGTTCCCGCACCTGACCATCACCGAAAACCTGACCATCGCGCAGATCAAGGTGCTCGGCCGCAGCAAGGAAGAAGCCACCAAGAAAGGCCTGCAACTGCTGGAGCGCGTCGGCCTGTCGGCGCACGCCCACAAGCACCCTGGCCAACTCTCTGGCGGCCAACAACAACGTGTGGCGATTGCCCGCGCCCTGGCCATGGACCCGATCGTCATGCTGTTCGACGAACCGACCTCGGCCCTGGACCCGGAAATGGTCAACGAAGTGCTGGACGTGATGGTGCAATTGGCCCAGGAAGGCATGACCATGATGTGCGTAACCCACGAAATGGGCTTTGCCCGTAAAGTGGCCGACCGCGTGATCTTCATGGACGCCGGCAAGATCATCGAAGACTGCCCGAAAGAAGAATTCTTCGGCGACATCAGCGCCCGCTCCGAGCGTGCGCAGCACTTCCTTGAGAAAATCCTGCAGCACTAAGCACTACATAGCTCCTGCTGTAGAAACAGGGCCAATGTGGGAGGGGGCTTGCCCCCCGATAGTGGTGGATCAGCGATAGATATACCGACTGAAACACTGCAATCGGGGGCAAGCCCCCTCCCATGCTGGACCGCACAGGCTGGCAGCTCTGGTTGACCCAAGGCATCTGTGATGAAATGCGACCCCAACCAATTTCGCGCCGCACCGCCATCACTTGCCGTGAAGCCTCGTCTGATTCGCCAACTGTTCCTGCCGCCGTTGATCGTCGCCCTGATGATCGGCTTGGGTTATATCGGCTTTTGGATCAGCGAGTACTACGGCATCCGCACCCTCAGCGACACGGGCGAACGCCAGTTGGAGCTGCATGCCCGCACCGTCGAAAGTGAACTCAGCAAATACACTTACCTGCCCAGCCTGCTGGAGCTGGAGACCAGCGTCTCGCAGCTGCTCGCCGACCCGAGCCAGGAAACCCGCAAAAACGTCAACGACTACCTCGAAGGCCTGAACCGACGCAGTCGCAGTCGGGCCATCTACGTGATGGACACCACCGGTCGGGTGCTGGCCACCAGCAACTGGCGCGATGCCGACAGTTACCAAGGTGAAGACCTCTCCTTCCGCGCCTATTTCCAGAACGCCGTGCGCGGCCAGCCCGGGCGTTTCTACGGCATCGGCAGCACCAATGGCGAACCCGGTTATTACCTGGCCCACGGGTTGGAAGAGCACGGCAAGATCATCGGCGTCGCAGTGGTCAAGGTACGCCTTGAAGCGCTGGAAGAACGTTGGCAACGTGCGCGCCTGGAAGCCTTCGTCAGCGACGAGAACGGCATCATCATCCTCTCCAGCGACCCGGCCCGCCGCCTCAAGGCCGTGCGTCCGTTGAGCAATGAAACCAAGGATCGCCTGGCCCACAGCCTGCAATATTACTGGGCCACGCTGAACGAGCTGGAACCGCTGGCCCGTGAGCGCTTGAACGAAGGCACCGAAAAACTGACCTTTCCGGCCAACAGCGAAGTGGTCAACGACGAGCACGAAGTCAGCTACCTGGCGCAAACCCGACCGCTCAACGACACACCGTGGAATTTCACCCTCCTCACTCCCCTCAATGACCTGCGCCGCGCAGCGATCAACCAAGGCATTCTGGTGGCTGTCGCATTTGGTCTGGTGGCATTCCTGCTGATTGCCTGGAATGAGCGACGCAAAGTCATCGCCACCCGCCTCGCCGCACGGGAAGCCTTGCAGGAAGCCAACAGCCAGTTGGAGCGTCGGATTGCCGAACGCACCGCCGACCTGCGCGCCAGCAACGAACGGCTCAAAGGCCAGATCCGCGAACGACGCCAGGCCGAAGAAACCCTGCGCCGTGCCCAGGATGAGCTGGTGCAGGCCGGGAAACTGGCGGCCATCGGCCAGATGTCCACCAGCATTGCCCACGAATTGAACCAGCCGTTGGCCGCGCTGCGCACCTTGTCCGGCAACACCGTGCGCTTCCTGGAGCGCGGCGCTCTGGACACCGCCAGCGCCAACCTCAAGACCATCAACGAACTGATCGACCGCATGGGCCGCATCACTGCCAGCCTGCGCTCCTTTGCCCGGCGCGGTGACGACCAGGGCGAAGCCAACCTCGCCAAGGCGGTGGACGCTGCGTTCCAGGTACTGGGCGCGCGCCTGGACAGCCTTCCGCTGACCGTGCATCGCGACTTCGTTGCGGCCCATTTGCAGATCGACCAGACACGCCTGGAGCAGATCCTGGTCAACCTGATCGGTAACGCCCTTGACGCCATGCAGGCACAACCCGCTCCCGAGTTGTGGCTGGAAGGCAGTGTCGCCGAAGGCAAATACCGCCTGCATGTACGCGACAACGGCCACGGCATCGACGCCGAGGCGCGCAAGCATTTGTTCGAACCGTTCTTCACCACCAAGCCCGGCGAGCAAGGTCTGGGCTTGGGCCTGACCCTGTCCGCCAGCCTCGCGGCGGCCACCGGCGGCACGCTCGCCGTTGAGCATCCAGCCAGTGGTGGTACCGCTTTTGTCCTGAGCCTGCCGCTGGTAGGCGCTCAACAAGCTGAGTCGACATGAATATTGATCCTCAAGACCTCACCGTGCTGATCGTCGAAGACGACCCCCATGTGCTGCTCGGCTGCCAGCAGGCCCTCGCGCTGGAAGATATTCCCAGCGAAGGCGTGGGCAGTGCCGAAGAGGCGTTGAAGCGCATCGGCGAGAACTTCGCGGGCATCGTGATCAGCGACATTCGCCTGCCGGGCATCGACGGCCTGGAGCTGCTCACCCGCCTCAAGGCCCTGGATAAAAGCCTGCCGGTGGTGCTGATCACCGGGCACGGCGATATCTCCATGGCCGTCGGCGCCATGCGCAATGGCGCTTACGATTTCATGGAAAAGCCCTTCTCTCCCGAACGCCTGGTGGATGTCGCTCGTCGTGCCCTTGAGCAACGCGCACTGGCGCGGGAAGTCTGGTCGCTGCGCCGTCAGTTGGCCGAGCGTGACTCCCTGGAAGGCCGCATCATCGGCCGCTCCCCTGCCATGCAGAACCTGCGCGAGCTGATCGCCAACGTCGCCGACACCTCAGCCAACGTGCTGATCGAAGGCGAGACCGGCACGGGTAAAGAACTGGTCGCCCGCTGCCTGCATGATTTCAGCCGGCGCCACTCGCACCAGTTCGTCGCCCTCAACTGCGGCGGTCTGCCGGAGAACCTGTTCGAAAGCGAGATTTTCGGCCACGAAGCCAACGCATTTACCGGCGCCGGCAAGCGGCGCATCGGCAAGATCGAGCACGCCCACGAAGGCACGCTGTTTCTCGATGAAGTAGAAAGCATGCCGATCAACCTGCAGATCAAATTGCTGCGGGTGTTGCAGGAACGCACTCTGGAACGCCTGGGTTCGAACCAGAGCGTGGCCGTGGATTGCCGCGTGATCGCCGCCACCAAGTCCGACCTCGACGAACTGAGCCGCGCCAGCCAGTTCCGCAGTGACCTGTACTACCGCCTCAACGTGGTCACGTTGGAACTGCCGCCGTTGCGCGAGCGCCGCGAAGACATCCTGCAACTGTTCGAACACTTCCTGCAGCAGTCATCCCTGCGCTTCGACCGCACCGCGCCGGAGTTGGACAACCAGACCCTGTCCAGCCTGATGAGCCATGACTGGCCCGGCAACGTGCGTGAGCTGCGCAACGTCGCCGAACGTTTCGCCCTCGGCCTGCCCGCCTTCAAAAAAAGCGGCGCCAGCAGTGGCAGCCACGGCCTGGCGTTTACCGAAGCGGTGGAAGCCTTTGAGCGCAACCTGCTCAGCGACGCCCTGCAACGCAGCGGCGGCAACCTGACCCAGGCCAGCCAGGAACTGGGGATGGCCAAGACCACCCTCTTCGACAAGGTCAAGAAATACGGGTTGAGTCACTGATGGATCTATTCTTGAAAGCCGCCCTCGGCGCGGCGGTGGTACTGATATTGGCCGCATTGGCCAAGACCAAAAACTATTACATCGCGGGGCTGGTACCGCTGTTTCCGACCTTTGCGCTGATCGCCCATTACATCGTCGGCAAGGGCCGTTCGGTAGACGATTTGAAGACCACGATCCTGTTTGGGATGTGGTCGATCATTCCGTACTTTGTGTATCTGGCGACGTTGTATGTGATGGTTGACCGCATGCGGCTGGAGGCCTCTTTAGCCGTAGCCGCGGTAGCGTGGCTGATCGCCGCGACGATCCTGGTGAGTATCTGGGTACGCCTCCATACCTGACCCGACTCGGTCAAAAAATGTGGGAGGGGGCTTGCCCCCGATTGCAGTGGATCAGTTAAAGATGAGCTAACTGACACACCGCTATCGGGGGCAAGCCCCCTCCCACATTTTTAATCGAGGTGTGTCAGCGGACTATCTTGTCGACCTGGATGCCCAGCTTCTTCAGGCGATACCAGAAACTGCGCTCAGAGATCCCGATCTTCGCCGCCGCCGCAGCCTGCACGCCATTACTCTCCTGCAACGCCGCCAGAATATAGGCCTTCTCCACCTCCGCCAGCGCCGCATCCAAGTCCTGAGGAATCCCTGGCCCGTCGCTGAGAATCGTCGTCACGCCCACCTCGCTCGGCTTCGACGCAAACAGGTAACCCGGCAGGTCGATATCCTCGATGACCGGCGAGGCCGCCACAATCGTTGCGCGTTCCACACAATTTTGCAGCTCGCGGATATTGCCGGGCCAGTGATACGCGGCCATCGCCTGCAATGCTTCGGGGCTGAAGCCGGTGATGCGTTTGCCCGCAGTGGCGCTGAGGGTCTGGGCGAAGTGGCGGGCCAGGGGCGCGATGTCTTCGACGCGCTCGCGAAGGGCCGGCAAAGGGATCGGGAACACGTTGAGGCGGTAATACAGGTCTTCGCGAAACTCCTTCTTGGCCACCGCTTCCAACAGGTTCTTGTTGGTGGCCGCGATCACTCGCACATCCACCTTGCGCTCGCGGGGATCGCCCACCGGCTCGATGACCCGCTCCTGCAATGCACGTAGGATCTTGGCCTGCAACGCCAGAGGCATATCGCCGACTTCATCAAGGAAGAGCGTGCCTTTGTCGGCCTGCATAAAACGCCCTACCCGGTCCGCTACCGCGCCAGTGAATGCGCCTTTGCGGTGGCCGAACATCTCGCTTTCCAGCAGCCCTTCCGGGATTGCGGCGCAGTTGACCGCCACGAAGGGTTTGTCGGCACGGCTGCCGTGTTTGTGGATGGCACGGGCGACCATTTCCTTGCCGGTGCCGCTTTCGCCGGTCAGCAGGACAGTGGCGCTGCTGTCACGCACCGATTCCACCGCTTGCAACACCGTGCGAAACGCCGGGCTGTCACCCACCAGGCTGTCGAACTGGGCATGCTCATCCAGCTCGGCGCGCAGGCGTGCGTTGTCGCGCATGATGTCGCGAAATTGCAAGGCTTTGCTGACGGTGATGTCCAGTTCGTCGATATCGAACGGCTTGGCGATGTAGTCATAGGCGCCGTTGCGCATCGACTGCACGGCGTTTTTCACCGTGCTGTAGGCGGTCATCACGATCACCGGCACATGGGGGTAGCGCACCTTGATTTCCGCCAGCAGCGCCGGCCCGTCCATACCTGGCATGCGCCAGTCACTGATCACCAGGTCGATGTCTTCCTGCTCCAGCACCTTGAGCGCGTGCAGACCGTTACCGGCGATAAATACCTGGATGCCGTTCTGACTCAGGGCCGACGCCAGCAGATCACAGAGCTTGGGTTCGTCGTCGACCACTAGAATGTTATGCGTCATGACTGTCCTCGTCGTCTTCGCCCATCGCCGGAATGTACAGGCTGAAGGTGGCGCCGGCATCTTTCTCGCTGGCGCATTCAATGCTGCCGTCGTGACTTTCCATGATCGAATAGACCTTGGCCAGACCCAAGCCGGTGCCCGAGGCCTTGGTGGTGACAAAGGGCGTGAAGATGCGCTCGACCATCTCAGCCGGAATGCCCTGGCCGGTGTCGGCAATGCTGATAACGGTGTTTTCGCCCACCGTGCGAATCCCCACGGTCAGGCGCCCGCCTTCGGGCATCGCGTCGATGGCGTTGAGAATCAGATTGAGGCACGCCTGTTTGAGCTGTTTGGCATCCGCGTAAATAGTCGCGCCCGGTGCCTGGTCGTCGATCTGCGCATCGATGTTGTGAGTAGCCAGTTCCGGGGCGCAGAAACCGAAGATTTCCTCCACCAGCGGACGTGCCGGCTGCACCACACGTAGCGGCGGATTGGGCTTGGCGAAATCGAGGAACTCGGTGATCAGGTCGTTGATGCGGCTGACTTCACTGATCACGTACTCCAGGTGGCGCTTATCGGTGTCCGCCAGGTCGGCGCGGCGGTGCAGCAACTGGGTAGCGGTCTTGATGATGCCCAGGGGGTTGCGGATCTCGTGGGCCAGGCCCATGGCGACTTCGCCCAGTGCATGCAGGCGATCGCGGCGGCGCAACTGGGCTTCGAGGTGATGCAACTCGCCCAGGCGCTCGGTCATATGGTTGAAGGTGCTGCTCAATTGCGCCAGCTCATCGCCGCCGCTGACCGCTACGCGATGGGTGTAATTGCCGGAAATCACCGCACTCACGCCTTGGGACAAGTCTCGCAGCGGCCGGGTCAGGCGCCGTGACACCAACACCCCCGCCGCCAATGACAGCGCCGAGCTGACCAGGAATATCAAGACGAACAGATTGCTCTGGTTGACCAGCCCCACCAGGCTGCTATGGCGCAGCAGGCCGCTGAAAATCACGCCCTGCAAATCGCCCGCGTCGTTGAAGATCGGCCAGTACAAACCGCTGTAGTTATTGGTGAATTGCTCGCTGGGCTGTTTGGTGCTGCGCATAGCCGCTTCGACATTTTTGGGGATGCGCGACGGGTGATCCTCGAAGCGCTGGGTCGAGAAAATTTCCGAGAAACCCTCGGGGTTGGCCAGGTACAGGCGCAGGTCAAGGGAGTGCACATCGGCCACGCTGGTGAGGAAACTGCTGTCCAGGTAAGTGGCCACCAGCAACTGGTAGTCGACGCCGTCCCGGGAAGTGTCGAACGTAGAGATCACAATGCCCGTGCTCACGCCCGCCACCTGCACCGTCTGCAACACCGCGTTGCTGGTCAGGCTGATCTGCTTGACGATGTCGTCGGAGGCGGTGCTGAACACCGTTTTGTGGTCACTGACGCGAATCAACGCGACCACGTCAATGTCCGTGGCATCGGCGATGTCGGCCGTCAGCCGGTCGTGCCGGGCAGCTTGCCGGTTCTCCGGCGGGCTGGTGTAGCGCAGGAACAATTTGGCCATGCGCGCGTTGTCATGAAGGATGTCGCCGATCTCGTCCTTGACGATCTTGGTCGACTCCTGCAGCCAGATCCGCACGTTGCTGTCGAAAATCTGCGACAGCGTGGTGGCGGCCAACTCCGCCGCGATCATGGTGGGAATCACGCTGACCAACCAGAATGCCAGCACCAGCTTGCGCTGGACACTCCAGCGCGAAATGGCAAAGGGACGGGCTTTCTGGCGGGTCTTGGTGATCATCGGGTTTCGCTTATCGCAGCAGCCATGGCAGGGTCGGAACGGTCCGGTCGAATAAACAGTTTTACAAGCTTGAGCAGGCCATTGACCAGCCGGTTGCGGTGGCGGAAAAACACACTGTTGCCCTGGAACTCGCAGCCCAGGCGCAGCTTACTGGCATACCCGGCCTGCCCGCACTCGTACACCGCAATATTGTGCTCAATACAATAGTCGACGTTGGTCAGCCAGCTACGGAAATACAGGTTGTAGTCGCGGGTGAAGTTCACGTCATGCCCGAAGAACTTGTCCACCAGCCGATGCTCATCCACCAGCATCAGGTTGAACGCCACCAACTGCTCGTCCACCCAGTAAAGCGCACACACCGCGCGTGACTCAAGGCGTTCAAGCACACCGGTGAAGTAGCCCGCAGGCAGGCGTTCGAATTGCAGCTCGGCTCGGGTGAGTGTGGCTTCGTAAAGGCGCATGACCTCAGGCAGTACATCGTCGATGTTGCGCCGCCACTCCACCCGTGGCCCCGGTACGCGCAGTTTGCGACGCAGATCCTTGCGCGTGGATTTGCCCAGAGAGCCCAGGTAGGCGTCCACTGAACCGTAGGGCAACGGCAACACACCGGTGGGCAGGCTCGGCATGGTCTGGAAACCGGCGGCGCGACAACTGTCGGCCCAGTGCGGATCGTTGCTCGGCGCGTCCTTGACCGCCACCAGGCCGATACCGAAGTCATCGGCGTCGTGGCGTGCGGCGTCCAGCACATGCTTGAGCAACAACGGGCGGCGCGACTCGGGGACGTGGCGGGAAAATCCGGCATCACAGCGCTCGGCCACCGGCGAGCCGATGGCATAGAGGCCCAATGTCAAAACCCCCGGCCACCGTCGCTCAAGGCGTTCGGTGAAACGCTTGCCGACGCCTGAAACCGTGGTGTCGAGGCGGTAATGGGTGATGAACGCGGGGGCGACTGCCACCAGGGTTCCGTCTTCGTAGACCGCAAGGTAGCGCCACTGGAAATCATCGAGGGCCGCGTTTTCCACGGCGACGTAATAGTCCCAGTCTTCCAGGGCACCGGGGAAGCAATCGTTCCACGCACTGCGCTGGAGGGCCCGGATGGTGGGGAAGGCTTGGGTGGTGATCACATCGTTTCCATATTCAGGGCCTGGGACCGGCGATTTTTTGTGGTGAATGGGGCTATCTGTGATGAAAGGTTTTTTGTAGTGAATGGTACTTTTTGTGGTGAGCAGTACTTTTTGTGGTGAGCGGTACTTTTTGTGGTGAATGGCACCTTTTGTGGTGAGCGGTACTTTTTGTGGTGAGCGGGCTTGCCCCGCGCTGGGCTGCGAAGCAGCCCCACTCCAGGCAACGAGTTTCTCCAGCTAGACCGCAATGGCCGGTTTTGGGGCGGCTTCGCCACCCAGCGCAGGACAAGCCTGCTCACCACTAGAGCCCTGCATACCACAACACTCTGGAGGGTCCGGATGGTGGGGAAGGCTTGGGTGGTGATCACATCGTTTCCATATTCAGGGCCTGGGGCCGGCGATTTTTTGAGGTGAATGGGGCTATCTGTGATGAAAGGTTTTTTGTAGTGAGTGGTACTTTTTGTGGTGAATGGCACCTTTTGTAGTGGGCGGTACTTTTTGTGGTGAAAGGCACCTTTTGTGGTGAGCGGTACTTTTTGTGGTGAATGGCATCTTTTTTGGTGAGCGGTACTTTTTTGTGGTGAGCGGGCTTGCCCCGCGCTGGGCTGCGAAGCAGCCCCACTCCAGGCAACGAGTTTCTCCAGCTAGACCGCAATGGCAGGTTTTGGGGCGGCTTCGCCCCCCAGCGCAGGGCAAGCCTGCTCACCACTGGAGCCCTGCACATCACAACCCCTCTGCTCACCACTACAGCCCTGCACACCAAAACCCCTCTGCTCACCACCACAGCCCTGCACACCAAAACCTCTCTGCTCACCACTACAGCCCTGCCCACCACAAAACCCCTGCTCAGCAAACACTGAGCCGGAGCCCGCTGCAGATGTATGCCGCTCGATGAACGCAGCACTCAACTCAATCACCCGCCGGTATTGCAGGTCGACGGTGATCATGTGGTAGCAGTTATCCAGCAGAATCTTGGTCACTGGGCCGCCAAGGTGGCGCTCTACATAGTCGGCGTTCCAGCGGCTGGTGATGTCGTCCTCGATGGAGTGCAGCACCAGCGCCGGCACGTTGATCCGGGGCATGCGTTTTTTGACCACTGCGTTCATCCAATGCAACTCGCGCACGGTGACGCCTTCCATGGTCAACAACCCCGCTTCGCTGCTCTCGCCCTCTTTCATCTGGCGTTCAACAATCGCCCGCAGGCGCTCATTCTTGATGCCGTAGGGCGGTTTCTCAGTGAAGCGAAACAGACGCACACCAAAGGGAATCCGGATCAGCAACGGCGTGATGAACGCCATTTTGTTGATGCTCCAACCGTCGTACTTCAAGGTGGTCGAGTACATCAGCAGCCCGGCGACCTGCCCCGGGTGTTCCGAGGCCACGTACATCGACATCACCGCGCCCATGGACAAACCGCCAACGAACACCTGTGCGTGGCGCCGCTTGATCTGTACGAAGGTCTTGCGCACGCCTTCATACCAGTCGCGCCAGCCGGTGGCCTGCAGGTCGCTGTTATCGCCGCAGTGCCCCGCCAGCGTCGGCACGTACACCGTGCAATTGCCGGCCTTGGCCAGGCCTTTGGCGACCTGGCGCAATTCAGTCGGAGTGCCGGTCAGGCCGTGGATCAACAGGATCCCGACCGGACCATCACCGAGAACGAATCCGGCATCACCTTCACCGAGGTCGATCTCTGCACTGTTCACCGATTGGTCGCTCGCACCAGCAACTGCTCAAGCAGCTTCAGGCCCAGTTCGATTTCCGGGTAGCTGATTTCCAGGGACGGTGCCAGGGTGATCACGTTCTTGTAATAACCGCCCACGTCGAGGATCAGGCCGAGTTTCTGGCCATCCACCACCATGTCGCCCTTCATGCCTTCTTCGACCATGTAGTCCAGGGTCGCCTTGTCCGGGGTGAAGCCATCCGGTCCGCAGATTTCGCAGCGCAGCGCCAGGCCCAGACCGTCGACGTCGCCGATGATCGGGAAACGTTTCTGCAGGTCCTGCAGGCCTTCGAGGAAGAACTTGCCCTTGGCCATGACCATCGCGCCGTAGTCGACTTCGTTGGTCATCTTGAACATCTCCAGGCCCACCGCCGTGCCCAACGGGTTGGAGGCGAAAGTGGAGTGGGTGGAACCCGGCGGGAAGATCTTCGGGTTGATCAACTCTTCACGGGCCCAGATACCGCCCAGTGGGTTGAGGCCGTTGGTCAGCGCCTTGCCGAACACGATCACATCCGGCTGCACGTCGAAGTGTTCGATCGACCACAACTTGCCGGTGCGGTAGAAGCCCATCTGGATTTCGTCGGACACCATCAAGATGCCGTGCTGGTCCAGCACGTGCTTGAGTTCGCGGTAGAAGTTCATCGGCGGGATCACGTAGCCACCGGTGCCCTGGATCGGCTCGACGTAGAACGCGGCGTATTCACTCTGGCCGACTTTCGGGTCCCACACGCCGTTGTATTCGGTCTCGAACAGGCGGGCAAATTGCTGCACGCAGTGGCTGCCGTACTCTTCCTTGGTCATCCCTTTGGGGCCCCGGAAGTGGTACGGGAACGGGATGAACTGCGCGCGTTCACCGAAGTGGCCGTAGCGGCGGCGGTAGCGGTAGCTGGAGGTGATCGACGAGGCGCCGAGGGTACGCCCGTGGTAGCCGCCTTCGAAGGCGAACATCAAGCTTTTGCCGTTGGTGGCGTTACGCACCACTTTCAGGGAGTCTTCGATCGACTGCGAGCCGCCGACGTTGAAGTGCACGCGACCGTCGAGGCCGAATTTCTTCTTGGCGTCCACCGCGATCATTTCCGACAGCTCGATCTTGCCCTTGTGCAGGTACTGGCTGGCGATTTGCGGCAGGGTGTCGATCTGCTGTTTCAGCGCATTGTTCAAGCGCGGGTTGGCGTAGCCGAAGTTGACCGCGGAGTACCACATTTGCAAGTCGAGGTAGGCCTGGTCTTCGGTGTCCCACACATAGGAGCCTTCGCAGCGGCTGAAAATACGCGGCGGTTCGATGTAGTGAACGGTGTCGCCGTAGGAGCAGTACTTGGCTTCTTTATCCAGGAGGACCTGGTCTTCGGCGGTAGCGATGCGGATATCAGACATGGTGGAAAATTTCCTGAGTGTCGGCAGTGAAGGAGGTAGCGTTGGCGGCGATGCCCAGAGGCAGTCGGGCCAGCAACGCAGGCACTTCGGCGAAGGTGTCGAAGCGCGCGTGAGGGATGTTGTTGGCCTCGCAGTACTGGGCGAGGCTGCCTTTGGCGAACACGAAGTCGGCGGTGGACGCCACGCACATGTCGGACTTGCCGTCGCCGATCACCAGCACGCGCTTGTTGCGCGGTGTGGATTTGCACTTGCAGTTGCCGGACGCGGCGCGGCAGGCATCGCTGGAATAGGGGAAGTCAATGCGCCAACTGTTCTGGTCGACCTGGCGCAGGCGGTTAGCGAGGATCGGCAGCAAGGTCACGTAGTTGCGCGACAGGATCCGCGCAATGCCTTGTTCGATGCCGTCGCTGACCACCTCAATGGACGCGCCCAGGCCGATCACGTGATCGACGAAATCCGGGAAATCCGGGTCGATCTCAACGCTGTCGAAGTACGCCAGCAATTCGCTGGGGGTGGCCTTGATCAACGCCAGTTGGCGGCTCAGGCATTCGCGTGAACCGATATGCCCGTCCAGCCATTGCTGCTCGATGGTTTCCCATTCGGGGCCGGCGAAGCGTTGGAGGACGTTGTCGATGACATCGGTGGGGGTGATGGTCCCGTCGAAGTCGCACACGATATGCCAATCAATCATTGTGGTTACCTTGATGGAGTGCGCTGTCTGCGCTTTCATCAGAGCTAGAGCAGGGAGTGTGCCAATTGGTTAAAGCCCCGCAGGGCTGGGGGTTTAACGGGTGTAAGCGGGGAATTTGTGTCGTGAGAGCTACAATTTTTGTAGCTTGCTACAAACAAGATGAGTGCTTGCATGGGGGCGATGGTTTGCGCGTTCATGCGCGTGTATTCACTTAGGAACTGTGACCATGTTGAGGATCACATGCGCGGCGTTCGCCGGTTTACTGAGCCTCGCCGCCCAGGCCGAAGGCATCAGCGGTGACGTCGGCGCAGGCGTCAGCTACCAACCCCACGATCCGACCGGCAGCCGCTACGAAACCCGGCCCGTGCCCTATCTCGACCTGGACTGGGGCAACGTGAGCCTGAGCACCGACGACGGGCTGAGATGGAGCGCGCTGAACACACAGGGTTTAAGTGCCGGTCCGTATATCAATTACTTGCAGGGGCGCACCTCCAACGGTTCGCTGCAGGGGATGCGCAATGTGTCGGACATGGCCGAGGTCGGGGGTTTTATCCAGTACGCGCCGGCTGACTTCTGGCGGGTTTACGCCCAGTTGGGCCAGGCCGTCGGTGGCGGGCACTCCCAGAGCGGCGCGCTGGGCAAGGTCGGCGGTGAGCTCGGTTACCCGCTAGGCGGTGGAATCATCGGCAGCAGCGGCCTGGTGGCGCATTTCGCCGATGCACGCCAGACCCAGACGTTTTTCGGGGTGGATGATAACGAAGCGGCGGCCACAGGCTTCAAGGCCTACAACGCCAGTGGCGGCTTCCAGAACGTAACCCTGAGCCAGAGTTTCCAATTCCCCCTTGCGCCCAATTGGTCACTGCTGACCAGCGCAAGTTGGGTGCACCTGGTGGGCTCGGCGGCCAACAGCAGCATCGTCAAGCAGACCGGCGACGTGAACCAGGGCCAGGTACAGACGGCGATCAGCTACACGTTCGATTGATCACTTCGGCCCCATGTGAGAGGGACTTGCCCCTCCCACATGGGGCCGCATTTCAGTTTTCTTCGCCTTCGGCCAGCAGCGCTATCCCACCGATAATCACCGCCACGCCTACCCAGTGCAGCGGGCTGATATGTTCCCCCAGCCCCAGCCACGACCCCAGTAGCACCACCACAAACACCAGTGAACTGAGCGGAAACGCCAAGGACAAACTGCTGCGCCGCAGGATCAGCATCCACACGAAAAACGCGCCGATGTAGCAGGCAATCGCTGCGAGGATCCCAGGGTTACGCGCCACGTCGGCCAGCCACTGCCAGTTGAAATCCATTTGCCCCAACTGGTCACCGGCGACTTTGGTAAATAACTGCCCGGCGCTCTCGGTGCAGATCAGTAAGGCCCATAGCACCACGGTGCCAAAACGCCCATGCAACCACGCGTGCGAATTCATGCCTGACTCCCTGCAATCGCCACCAACATCACCCCCAAGGTAATCACCAGCGTGCCCAGCCAACGGCGGCGGCTGACGGTTTCGCCCAGCACCACTTTGCCCGCCAGCACCACCCCGCAATACGCCAGCGCAGCGGCTGGAAACAACAGGCTCAACGGCGCGCGGGACAAGGCTTCCAGCCAGATAAAAAACTCAATGACGTAGGCCCCGATCCCCGTCCACAGCAACGGCGCATTAAACACCTGGCCCCAGAACGCGTTCAGGCGAAAGCCACCTTCCAGCTCCGGCAAACGGTCCAGGCCGAGCTTGAAACACAACTGGCCGATCACATCGAGCACGATGGAAAACGCCACCAGCAACACCACGGTCAACGTCACGGGAACAGCTCCTCAAACAGGTCGATCAGGGCCTCATTGGTGGCGGCGTTGCGCTGCAAATCCTCGGGGCTCCAACGCTCCGCTGGAGGCTGGTCAGACTTGGCTTCCCAGCGCTTGAAAGCATTGCTGAAGGCCGGTGTAGCGAACTCGCCGCACACGTCGATACCGATGATTCGCTTGCGTGCCGCCAGCGCGCGCAAGGCTTGCAGCAAGTGGGTCAGGCGCATGCCGCCCTGGTCCCAGTTAGTCGCCGCGTCTTCGCTGGCGAGCACGTCTTTGTCGACGGTAATCCAGATCGCGTCAGTGGGCAGGCTGCTGATCATCTGCTCCAGGAACGCGGCCCAATCCAGCTCAGCAAGGTTGCGCCAGTGCAGGTGGTTTTCCTGCTGTTGGTGACCGGCGCCATCGCCGACCCTGCCCCACACTTTCGACGGCGGGTGTTGCCACGGGAACAGCTGCAAATGCCCGCGCTTGAGCGCACCAAGGTTGCCGCCGCGCAGCTGCGGGTTGTGCAGGTCATCGCTGCACGGGCCGAGGGTGACGATGCGTTTGATCGCCGGCATCTTCAGCGCGCGGTTGACCCACGAACCGCAGTGGCGCTTGGGCGCAAAGCGCACCCAATCGGGATGGTTGTCGAAGTGGATCAGGCTGATGGGTTCTTTGAGATCGGCAAGGAATGCTGGCGTGAGGTGGTGATAATCGCCGGAGCCGACAAATAGGATTTCCGGTCGCGCATCCGTGGGCCGTGGCCGTTGGGCCAGGCGTTCGGCGAAGCGTTTCCAGGTTTTTTCGGTGGACCACAGGCGCAACTTCGGGCCCAGGTCGAGCAGGTCGATGCGCGTGGCACGGCCACTGGCCAAACGCCGGGCAATCGGTGCCTGACCGGTGAGGCTGTGGTCGAGGTCAAGAATGTTCAAGGTAATGTTTCCCCTATGGCTTTAGGGGGTCAATGCAAGGGGCGGGCCAGCGAGATATTCAGATTCACACAGAATCTCATGTGGGAGGGGGCTTGCTCCCGATAGCAGTGGTTCAGTCAATACAGGTGTTGACTGACACTCAGCTATCGGGAGCAAGCCCCCTCCCACATGGGAACACGGTCAGGCTCGGGCTTCGTTGATGATCTGGCGAATCGCGCCCACAAAGGCTTCCGCCGGCTGGCCACCGCTGACGGCGTACTGGTCGTTGAACACGATGGTCGGCACCGACGTCACGCCACGGGAGGTCCACAACTGCTCTTGTTCACGGACTTCGGCGGCGTACTCGTCGGAGGCGAGAATCTCGGCGGCGCGCTTGATATCCAGGCCGACGCTCTCAGCAATAATCGCCAGGGTGGCGTGGTCGGACGGGTCTTGGCCATCGGTGAAATAGGCCTTGAACAACGCTTCCTTGAGGTTGTACTGCAAACCTTCAAGGCCAGCCCAATGCAACAGGCGGTGGGCATCGAAGGTGTTGTAGATACGGCTCTGGCCATCGGTGCGGAAAGCAAAGCCCAACTCGGCGCCCATGTCGCGGATACGCGCACGGTTGGCCTGGGACTCTTCGGCGGTCGAGCCGTATTTTTCAGTGATGTGTTCGACGATGTTCTGACCCATGGCGGGCATGTTCGGGTTCAGTTCGAACGGTTGGAAATGAATCTCGGCCTGCACCTCGGTGCCCAGTTGGTCGAGGGCCTCAGTCAGGCCGCGCAGGCCGATGATGCACCAGGGGCAGGACACGTCGCTGACGAAATCGATTTTCAGGGGAGTACTCATGGTAGGCAACCTCGTTGGCAGTCATACGCCGCAAAGGTTGCACGATACACCACCTCACAGCAGCTTCGCAGGCGCCGCCTGATCAATCTGCGCCCAATGGGCCGCGTCTTCACGATGAGCTTGCAGGTACGGCAACACGGCCGTCAGCAGCGGCGCCTTGAAGGCTTCCTGAAAACGATGGGCCATGCCGGGAATCAGCTTCAATTGGCTGCCCTGGATATGCGCCGCCAGGTGCACGCCGTGCATCACCGGCAATAACGGATCGGCGGTGCCGTGGACCACCAGGGTCGGCACGCGCAACTGGTTGAGCAACGGCACGCGACTCGGCTCAGCGAGAATCGCCATGATCTGGCGTTTCACGCCCTCCGGGTTGAAGGCGCGGTCGTAGGACAGCGCCGCCTGGTGCAGCAACGCTTGGCGATCATCCTTGATAGTCGGACTGCCCAGCGCGGCCAGCAAGTCAGCCTGTTGCTCCAACGCGACTTCACGATTGGGCGCGCCGCGCCGTGACAACAGTTGCACCAGCGCCGCACTCGGTGCCGGCAAGCCTTCAGCGCCAGAGCTGGTCATGATCAAGGTCAGGCTCTCCACACGCTGCGGCGCCATGGCCGCCAAGTGCTGGGCGATCATGCCGCCCATGCTCGCGCCGAGGACGTGGAACTGTTGAATCTGCAACGCGCTCATCAGCCCGAGCGCATCATCGGCCATATCGGTCAGGGTGTAAGGCGCCGCCACCGGCAAGCCGAGCTTGTAGCGCAGCACTTCAAACGTGAGATTGGCGTTGGCCGGCGCCTCGCGCCAAGTGGACAGGCCGACATCCCGGTTGTCATAGCGGATCACCCGAAAGCCTTGTTGGCAGAGGGCAACCACCACTTCGTCCGGCCAGTGGATCAACTGCCCGCCCAGGCCCATCACCAGCAGCAAGGCCGGGTCGGACGCACGGCCGATACTCTGGTAGGCGATGCTCACCTTTTCCAGGTCGACCGTTTGGGTCGGGACATTGACATCACATCGAGACGCCGCAAAAGACGGCAGGCCGAACAATAAGGCGGCCAGTAAAAGCAACACGCGCATGAAAAACACCGAAACGCAGAACCCCAGTAGAGCGCGAGTCTGATGAAGTTTGTTCAAGCGCGCTGCCACACTTCCATGACAGTTTGATGAAGAGTGCCCAGTGGTCGTGGTCGACATGCCTTGCAACATGAGACAAACTCACGCTATTCAACTTCGTCACAAATTGTCTTCATGGAGAGCTCGTGCTCGAAATCCGTCACCTCAAGACCCTGCACGCCCTGCGCGAAGCCGACAGCCTGGTGGAAGCCGCTGAGCGCCTGCACCTGACGCAATCGGCCCTGTCCCACCAGTTCAAGGAGTTGGAGGAACGCCTGGGCATGCAACTGTTCGTGCGCAAGACCAAACCGCTGCGCTTCACCAGCGCCGGTCTGCGCCTGCTGCAACTGGCCGACGCCACCCTGCCCTTGCTGCGCGGCGCCGAGCGCGACATCGCACGTTTGGCCGGCGGCACCGCCGGGCGTCTGCACATGGCGATCGAGTGTCACAGTTGCTTCCAGTGGCTGATGCCAACCATCGACCAGTTCCGCGATGCCTGGCCCGAAGTCGAACTGGACCTGGCTTCAGGCTTCGCCTTCGCGCCGCTGCCGGCCCTCGCCCGTGGCGACCTCGACCTGGTGGTGACCTCCGACCCGCTGGAACTGCCGGGCATCACCTATGTGCCGCTGTTCACTTACGAAGCCATGCTCGCGGTGGCCAACCAGCACGCGCTGGCGAGCAAGTCGTTCATCGTGCCCGAAGACTTGCTTCCCGAAACCTTGATCACCTACCCGGTGGAGCGCGATCGTCTGGACATCTTCACCCGCTTCCTGGAGCCCGCCGACATCGAGCCGGCCCAGGTGCGAACCTCGGAACTGACGGTGATGATGATGCAACTGGTCGCCAGCGGCCGTGGCGTGTGCGGCATGCCCCATTGGGCGCTGCATGAATACAGCTCGCGTGGCTACGTAAAGGCCAAGCGCCTGGGTGAGAAAGGTTTGTTTGCGACGCTGTATGCGGGGATTCGTGCGGACATGCTGGATGCGCCGTATATGCGCGACTTTTTGCTGACGGCCAAGGATACGTCGTTTTCCACTTTGGACGGAGTCAGCGCGGTGCGTTGAAACCACACAGTTCCAACTGTGGGAGGGGGCTTGCCCCCGATGGCGATTGCACATTCAACATTTCTGTTTGCTGACACTCTGCTATCGGGGGGCTAGCACCCTCCCTCATTGGCTCTCAGTCAGCCTTGAGTTCGCGCCACATGTGGATTTTATCGAAGTAATCCACGCCCACCCGCACCGCCAGCGGCTCCAGGCCGTACTGGATAAACCCGCAACGTCGGTACAGCGCAAACGCTGCATCGTTGCCGGCGGTGACGGTCAGTTGGATGACTTTGAGGCGCGGATGTTGGCGCGCTTCATCCAGCGCCGCTTCCACCAACCGTCGGCCCAAGCCCTTCTGCTGATAAGCCTCGGTCACGTACATCCCAAACAAGGTCACTTTGTGCCGCGCCTTCTCCCGAAGCTCGAACGCCAGGCCGACGATGCCAGCCAGTTCATCCCCTGAAAACGCGCCGAGCAAACGATCCTGGCGCCCGTCCAGACGCTTTTCCCACCAGCTCAACGGCATGGCTGCGCGCTCGGCCACACTGGAGGTGAATGCCTGGGGATAAGCGCCATACGCCTCCAGCATCAACGCTCGATAAGCCTCGGCGTCGTTGCCGCCCAGCGTACGGATGATCACGTTTGAGTCCTTTGCGCCTGAGCGTCAGGCAGTAATGGCCAGCGATGAGCGATAGAACGGCAGGATCTGGTCACGGGTCAAGGGCGCCAGCACCAGGCCGCCATCACCGGCAGGGTCGATCCAGCGAACCTCTTCGATTTCAGCAGCCGGACTGACCTGCGCATCGATCTGCACTTGGAACAATTGAGCTTGCACGGTAAATCCGGGCTCATTGACCGCAGGGGCCGAGAAGTTACCCAGGTAGACCGCGTCGCTGGGTTTGATGCGCAGGTTCAGCTCTTCGTACAACTCACGGGCCAGGGCCTCGGCAGGTTGCTCACCGGCGTCGATCTTGCCACCGGGTTGCATAAAGGCCTGGGTGCCGCGCTTGCGCACCAGCAGGGTTCGGCCGTCAGCGCCGATCAGCAGGGCGGCGGCGATACGGATAGTGGTAGGCATGAATTGAACACCTTGAATTCAAAAATAAACATTATTGGAGCACTGCTTCGGTGTCGTCCGGTTTCTTGATAAACACGCTGTACTTGGCGCCTTCCATCGCTTCGAACGCAATCAGCTTGTCCACCAACGGCAGGTTCAGCACCTTGCCGGCGTTGAGCAGCAACATCCCGTTGTCGGCATTGAGGTTGCGCGCCAGGACCATGCCATCGGCCAGTTCCCGGGTGCTCAACACTTTGACGGTCGGGTCGCCCAGGGTCACATCACTGAGAAATGCCGCGCAGGCCTGGACGAAGTCCTCGATCAGCTCTGGATCGTAGAGGCGCCCGGCGTATTTGCGGATATATAACAGCGCTTCATCGCTGTTCAAATGCCGCTCAAGGATCAGACCCTTCTGCAGTTCGATAAAGTCCACCGCCAGCTTCAGCAGGCGCGAACCGAACGGAATCGCATCGCCCTTGAGGTGGTCGGGAAAACCACTGCCGTCCCAGCGCTCCTGATGGTGACGAATCATCCGCGCCGCATCCTTCATCGGCTCCAGGGTCATCAACAGCGATTCGCTCTGGGTCGGATAACCGCGGTACCGTTCGCGATCGGTGCTGTGCAGCTTGTCGGCCGGTTCGATCAACATGCTGTCGCTCCAGCTCAGCTTGCCGATGTTGTACAACGCAGCTGCCATGGCCAAGTCACGGGCGCTGGCGTCGTCTATGGACTGGGCGGTGCAGTACACGCGCACCAGTTCGATCAGCGCGCGGTTGGTCTGTTTGTCCTTGGGCAGACGCAGGTTGGCCAACAACGAAAACACTTCGGTGCCGGTCACGTAGCTGCGCTTGAGCTCGTCATAGGCCAGATCGAGCATATCGGCGGTTTGCTGCAACTCGGACGTGCGCGCTGCCACCCGTTTTTCCAGCGTGTTGTTGAGCGCCTTGAGCTGCTCGTTCTGCTCCTGGGTCAAGCGCTCCAGGCGCTGATGCTCCAGAGCCTGCTGCAAGATCAGCTTTAGTTCGTCGTCGTTCCAGGGTTTGCCGATATAGCGGTGGATCTGGCCTTCGTTGATCGCCTTGATGATGGTCGGCAGGTCGGCGTAGCCGCTGAGCAGAATGCGACTGGTAGCGGGATAAAGGCGATGAACCTCGGCCAGCAATTGTGCGCCGTCCATGCCCGGCATGCGCGCATCGCTCATCACCAGGTCAATGGGTTGGGCGGCCATGATCTCCAGGGCCTGGGCGCCGCTGCCCGCGAGCACTACATCGAAGGGTTGGCCGCGCAACAGGCGGCGCAAGCTGTTGAGGATCGACTCTTCATCGTCGACCAGCAAAATAGTGGGTTTCGTCGCAAGTTGTTCATCCATGCCTACTGCGCCTTCACATTGAACTGAATGGAGCTGAATTGAACCCTGGTACTAAGCCGTGTTCCCTCGCCCAAGGCGCGGGCTTGATTTGACGCCAACTGGCCGCCGAATTCAAGGGAGCTCGACTAAGCTGTGACATCAGGTCAGTGCCCCGCCGCGCCAGGTTGCCCAACAGCACGTTGCCGGGCAACCGGCCCTCCTCAAAACCCGGGAGAGCGAAAAGAGCCAGGGTTTTCTATTCAGCAAGGCCGCGTCGACAAAGGATTTTGCCCAATGGCTGCAGTTGGGCTGCGCCATGCCGATAACCTATCAATAGTCCACACGATGCAAGGAGTGCTCGCTTGAGCGACGTCGCAACTCACGGTTTCGGCCTGGTCCTTATGATGGGACTCAGTGTGTCACTGATGGCCGCGCCGCTGGATGAGGCACTCAAACCTTTGCCGACGGTTCCAGTACTGGACTCAGCCAAAGTCGAGCTGGGTCGGCAACTGTTCAACGAACCGCGCCTGTCGGTGAATAACACCCTGTCTTGTGCCAGCTGTCACCGACTGGCCTCCGGCGGCGCTGACGACAAGCCGTTCTCAATAGGTTTCGACGGCAAACCGGTGCAAATCAATACCCCCTCGGTCTTGAACGCCAGCCTGAACTTCAAGCAGTTCTGGAATGGCCGCGTAGACACGTTGCAAGCGCAGGTCGAACAAGTGGTCATCAGCCCCGTGGAGATGGGCAGCGACTGGAAAACCGTGGTGCAGAAACTGTCAGACGTGCCCGCCTACCAGAGCGCCTTCAAGCAGGCGTACCCCGACGGCGTCACCGTCGACAATGTGCAAAACGCCCTGGCCACCTATGAACGCACGCTGCTCACCCCTAACTCGCGGTTCGATCAGTACCTGCTGGGCAACACGGAGATTCTCACGATCGAGGAAAAATACGGCTACCAGCGTTTCAAGGATTACGGCTGCATCGCTTGTCACCAGGGCGTGAATATCGGCGGCAATATGTTCCAGAAGTTCGGCGTGATGGGTGATTACTTCAAGGCGCGCGGCAACCCGGTGGAGTCCGACCTGGGGCGCTACCTGCTGACCCTGGACGAAGAAGATCGCCACGTGTTCAAGGTGCCCAGCCTGCGCAACGTGGCCGTCACCGCGCCGTACTTCCACGATGCCTCGGCCAAGACCCTGGAAGCGGCGGTGGATGTGATGTTCAAGTACCAGTTGGGGCGCAACCCTTCCCAGGAAGACAAAGACCTGATTATCCAGTTTCTCAAGACCCTGACCGGCGAATGGGCAGGCAAGCCCCTATGAGCATACCGTCATGACCCCCTCCCGCCGTCGCACCAGCCAAGTGTTGCTTGGCCTGATCACCCTGTTGCTGGCCTCTACGCTGGTGTTTTTGTACCTCAAATCCTCACGCGACCAGACCGCCGGCTACACCCAATCGCGGGATCTGATCCGCCAGTTGCAGCAGCTCAACGCCCAATGGGACAGCGAAGTGCTTAAGGCGCGGATCGCGATCACTCACAACTACGATCCGCTGGTCACCCCACTCACGGAAATGACCCGGCTCTGGGCCGAACTCAATACCCGCGATACCTACCACGATCCGCAAGACCTGAGTCGCTGGCAAACCAGCCAGGAGGCTTATCAGGCGGCGATCCAGGAAAAAGCCAGGCTGGTCGACCAGTTCAAGTCCCACAACGCGGTGCTGCGCAATTCCCTGGCGTTTTTGCCAACAGCCGAGGACGACATCCAGGCCCAGTTCAATCGCATTGACAATGAAGGCCGCCTGCAACTGCAGGATGTGGCCACGGACATTTACGACCTGTTGCTCAGTAGCCTCGAATTCGCCCAGGTCACCAGCGACGATCGCGCCGCAGATATTCTGGTGGGGTTGGGCAAGCTGGCAATCAACAAGGAGAGCCTGCCCGCTGAGTTCCAGGGCCCGATAGACATCCTCAGCAACCACATTTCGCTGATTCTGCGTGAGCAGCCGGTGGTCAACAGCCTGCTCGAACACATTGCCTCCATACCCGTGGCCGAGCGTCTGGACGACTTGACCACCCACCTCGATCAGGACCAGCAAGCATCTGACCTGATCGACCATCAATATCACCGCTACCTGTTGGTTTTCTCGACGTTACTGGTGGTGCTGCTGCTCTACCTGGCCGTGCGCCTGTTGCGTAGTTTTGCCGAGATCAATCGAGTCAACCGAGCGTTGCAGGCCGCCAACGAAACCCTGGAACAACGGGTGGAACGCCGCACCCAGCAGCTCAAGGATGCGCAGAGCGAACTGCTGGACAGCGCGCGCCAGGCTGGCATGGCGGAGATCGCCACCAACGTGCTGCATAACGTTGGCAACGTGCTCAACAGCGTGAATATCTCCGCCGAGCTGGTCACACGCAAACTGCGCAGCAGCAAGGCGTTGGGCCTGGGCAAGGCCATGCAACTGATCAACGAGCACCAGGCAGACCTCGGCGCCTTCCTGACCTTGGATGAAAAAGGCAAGCTGCTGCCGGGCTACCTGAACCAACTGGTGGACGCCATTGCCGTCGAACAACAGGCCATGACCGATGAGCTGGCGCAACTGAGCAAAAGCGTCGATCACATCAAGGACATCGTCTCCACCCAGCAATCCTATGCCGGCGTGTCCACGCTGATGGAACCGGTGCACATCAGCGATTTGATGGAGGACGCCTTGCGCATGAACGCCGGTTCGCTTAGCCGCCACAACGTCACGGTGGTCAAGGAATATGGGCGGGTACCGGAGATCATGGCGGACAAACACCGGTTGCTGTTGATCATGGTCAACCTGATCAGCAACGCCAAGCACGCCATGTCCAACCTCACCGACCGGCCACGACAGATGACCCTGGCGGTGCAACAACTGGAGGACAGCACCTTGCAGATAAGCGTGAAGGACGAGGGCGAAGGCATCCCCGCCGAAAACATGACCCGGATATTCACCCACGGTTTCACCACCCGCAAGGAAGGCCACGGCTTCGGCCTGCACAGCTGCGCCCTGGCCGCAGTGGAAATGAACGGCCAGCTCAGCGCCCACAGCGACGGGCCGGGCCTGGGCGCGGTGTTCACCTTGAAAATCCCTCTCACCCTTGCCGGAAGCCCGCCATGAACCAGCCCCCTAACCGGCGTATTTTGCTGATCGACGATACCCCCTCGATTCACGACGACTTTCGCAAGATCCTGATGCCCGCTGTCGAGTCGAACGAGGCGCTGGATGAGATGGAGTCGGCGCTGTTTGGCGACACCAGCAAACCCACGGTGCAAACCTTCGAGCTGCACTCGGCCTACGGCGGCGAAGAAGGCCTGCAACTGCTCATCACCGCGATGACAGAGCAACGACCCTACGCGCTGGCGTTTGTGGACATGCGCATGCCTCAGGGGTGGGACGGGGCCAAAACCATCGAGGAGTTGTGGAAAATCGACCCCGGCCTGCAGGTGGTGGTGTGCACCGCGTATTCGGATTATTCCTGGGATGACCTGCTGTATCGCCTGCATGGCCACGATCGCTTGCTGATCCTGAAAAAGCCTTTCGACAATATCGAAGTCCAGCAGATGGCCAACACCCTGGCTAACAAATGGGACATGGCCCGGCGCGCCTCGGTGAAAACCATCCACTTGGAGCAATTGGTGGAGCAACGCACCCAAGCGCTGCAACTGGAAATCGACGAGCGCAAGCAGCTAGAAAGCCAGCTGGTGCAGTCGGAAAAACTCGCGTCCCTGGGGCAACTGGCGGCGGGTGTGGCCCATGAGATCAACAACCCGGTGGGGTTTATCTCGTCCAACCTCAGCAGCCTCGACACCTACTTCAACCAGCTGCAACAGATGCTGGACGCTTACCGCCAGGCCGAGGAAAGCCTCGCACCGGGTGAACAACGCGATCAACTGAAGGCCTTGCGCAACGAGCTGGAGCTGGATTTTCTCAAGGAAGACATTCCACTCCTGATCCGCGAATCCAAGGAGGGCATAGGTCGTGTGGCCCAGATCGTCAAAGACCTGAAGAACTTCTCGCGGGTGGACAACGATCAGACTTGGCAATTTGCCAATCTGCAACAAGGCATCGACTCGACGCTGAACATCGTCGCCAGTGAACTCAAGTACAAGGCCGATGTGGTGAAGCATTACGCGCCGCTGCCGGACATCGAATGCCTGGCTTCGCAGCTCAATCAGGTGGTGATGAACCTGGTGATCAACGCCGCACAAGCCATGGGGCCGGAGCGCGGCACCATAACCATCAGCAACGGCGTGGAGGGCGAAAACATCTGGCTGGAAGTGGCTGACAACGGCTGTGGAATTCCCCCGCATGCGCTGCAAAAGATCTTCGATCCGTTCTTCACCACCAAGCCGGTGGGCGAAGGGACGGGCTTGGGATTGTCGCTCTCCTACGGCATCGTCAAGAAACACCGTGGTGATATTTCCGTCAGCAGCGAGCTGGGTAAGGGCACGACGTTTCGCGTGGTGTTGCCGATTCGGCAGACGGTGGCGTGGGACACGCCACCGTAATCAGCCTCACGTCTCGTTTTTTCCGGACTCGCCCCAAACGAGGACCTATTGAATAAGCGCCGATGACAAGCGCCGCGCGCCTGCCCTGCTCATCAGCTGCCTCTGGGACCTGTTATTTCTGACAGTAGACAGGCACCTTCCCCCCCTCGAAACTCCTGGCAAGCAACACGGTTGCAGGCCGGCGGCGTGTTGATCGTGAAGATGGCTCCTCTTCGTCCAAGGAATGGTCACCATGTCCACACGTCGCGAGTTCCTGGCGTACGCTTCGCTGACCGCCCTGCTCACGCATCTGGGCAAGGGCGCCCTGGCTGCCGACAGTGCCGAGCAGGCCGGCCCCTTTTCCTTCGAGGGCTTGATCGAACAAGCACAAGTCGATGCCTTGAAACCCTACCGTTATCCCAACACGGACTCGGACGCGCTGTTGACGAAACTCGACTACGCCGCCCACGGCCAGATCCGCTTCAAACCCGAGTTAGCTCTGTTTGCCAAGGGGCCGGGGCAGTTTCCCGTGACCTTCTTCCATCTGGGATCATTTTTTCGCACACCGGTGAGGGTGTATGCGCTGGACAACGGCGTCGCCCGCGAGATCGTTTACGACCCGGCGAACTTCGACATGCCCGGCGACAGCCCGGCCCACGCCTTGCCCCGTAACAGTGGATTCGCCGGTTTTCGCATCCAGGAAAGCCGTCTGGGCAACCAGACCAAACTCCCGTGGCAACAGAACGACTGGGTGGCCTTTCTTGGCGCATCGTACTTCCGGGCTATCGGCGAGTTGTACCAGTACGGTCTGTCGGCACGGGCGATTGCCCTGGACGTGGCTGAGGCCGGCAAGGCCGAAGAATTTCCCGCCTTCACCCACATCTGGTTCGAACCGCCGAAGGACCTGCACGCCACGTCCATGACCCTCTATGCGCGGCTCGACGGGCCCAGTATCTGCGGCGCCTACCGTTTCGTGATCGACCGCACGCAGGGCGTGATCATGGACGTCGACTGTACGTTCTTCCTGCGCAAGAGCGTCCGCCGGCTGGGCATTGCACCGCTGACTTCGATGTTCTGGTTCAGTGAAACCGCCAAGCGAACCGCCGCCGATTGGCGCCCCGAAGTCCACGACAGCGACGGACTGGCGCTCTGGACCGGCAACGGCGAGCGCATCTGGCGCCCCCTGAACAACCCGCCGCGCACTGTGGTTTCGGCGTTCAGCGACCATCAACCGAAGGGTTTCGGCCTCTTACAACGTGACCGCAATTTTGACCACTACCTCGATGGCGTGAATTATCAGCGCCGCCCCAGCCTATGGGTCGAGCCGTTGGGCGACTGGGGCGAAGGCAGCGTACAACTGATGGAAAATGGCACTGACGATGAGATCCACGACAACATCGTCGCCATGTGGGTGCCCTCGGCCCCCGCCGAAGCGGGCAATCGCTATACGCTACGTTATCGCCTCCACTGGCTGGCCCAGGAGCCTTACGCTTCGCCATTGGCGGTGTGCTTGGCCACGCGTCTGGGCAAAGGCGGCCAACCCGGGCAGCCACGTCCCGCGGGAGTGCGTAAATTTGTCGTCGAATTTCAAGGCGCTCCGTTGGAAAAACTTGCACCGGGCGTCAAGCCAGAGGCCGTGATCAGTTGCTCCCGAGGCGAGCTTGGACTTGTCTTCACCGAGGCCGTGCCGGACGGCGTCGTCGGTCATTGGCGAGCACAGTTCGATTTAACCGTCGACGGCAAGGAACCGGTGGAGCTGCGCCTGTTCCTGCGCCTGGACGGTCAGCCGCTGTCAGAGACCTGGCTGTATCAGTACCACCCCTTCAACTCGGATTCGACGGCAATCGGTGTCGCTTCAATGGCTGACACCGGCAACCGGCAATGACGCGCTTTCGTCAACTGACGCTGCTCTACCTGACGCTCAGTGTCAGCACCGCGGCCCTGCCGGCCAATGAGCAGGAATGGGTGGAAGGCTTGCTGCAACAGATGACGCTCGAAGAAAAAATCGGCCAACTCAGCCAGCTCGGCATTCAGGACACACCGACCGGCCCTGTCATCGACCAAGGCACACAGTCGCATCTGCCCGAGAGCATGGTCGGCTCGATCCTTGGCGCGTACGGTTTCGAGCAGACTCTCGCGCTGCAGAAACACGTCGTCACCCACTCGCGCCTGCACATACCGCTGCTGTTTGCATTCGATGTGATTCACGGCTTTCGAACGGTATTTCCCGTGCCGTTGGCGGAAGCCTCGGCCTGGGACCCCGACCTGGCGCAGCGCACCGCTCGCGCGGCTGCCATTGAAGCGACGGCCAGCGGCGTGCACTGGACGTTCGCGCCCATGGTCGACATCGCCCGCGACCCGCGCTGGGGCCGTGTGGTGGAAAGTACCGGCGAAGATCCGTTTTTGGGCGCAGCGCTGGCCAGTGCCAAGGTAAAGGGGTTCCACGGTGCAGGGCCGCACGACAGCTCGTTCATGCTGACGACCGCGAAACACTTCGTCACCTACGGCGCGGCCGAGGGTGGGCGGGACTATAACGTCGCCGACGTGTCGGAACGCACCTTGCAGGAAGTGCACTTACCGCCTTTCCGGGCGGCCGTCGCGGCGGGCGTTGATGCAATCATGCCCTCGTTCAACGAAATAGCCGGGACACCCCTGCACAGCAACAGCGCGTTATTGACCGGGGTGCTGCGCAATCAATGGCGATTCACCGGCCTGATTGTCAGTGACTTCAACGCGATCTGGGAGTTGAGTCAGCATGGTGTAGCGGATATTCCGGCCGACACGGCGCGGCTGGCACTCACCGCCGGCGTGGACGTCGACATGGCCAGCCAGATGTACCGCCGATACCTGCCGACACTGGTGCGCACTGGCCAGATCCCCATGGCCGCAGTGGATGCTGCGGTGCGCCGCGTCCTCCAGACTAAACAACGCCTGGGCCTGTTCGATGACCCTTACCGCTACAGCAATGAGGCGCGGCAGCGAGCCAATACCCTGACACCGCAGCACCGGGCCCTGGCCCGAGAGGCTGCGCAGAAATCCATTGTGCTGCTGAAAAACAACGACGCACTGCTGCCCCTGTCCAAGCACCTGCGCAACGTGCTGGTGGTCGGCAGCCTGGCCACGGATGCCGAAGCCACGATCGGCCCCTGGGCCTTGGCGGCTCATCCTGAAGATTCGATCACGGTCTTGCAGGGCATACGCCATGCCGTCGCCCCCGACACCGAGGTGGTTTACCTGGGCGGTGCATCGCCCATCAGCAACGCGGTTGATGACCTGGCAGAAGTCCTGCAGGCCGCCCGCGATGCCGAGGTGGTGATCGCGGTGCTCGGTGAGCGCGCCGATCAGAGCGGTGAAGCTCGCAGTCGCACGGACTTGGGCCTGCCGGGTGCCCAGGACACGTTGTTGCGTGCCCTGTTGGACACCGGCAAGCCCGTGGTCATCGTGCTGATGAATGGCCGCCCGCTCGTGTTCTCGAAGACCGTGCGCGAGGCGCCGGCACTTTTGGAAACCTGGTTCCTGGGCAGTGAAATGGGCAACGCGGTGGCCGATGTTCTGTTCGGTGACATCAACCCCAGCGGCAAACTGCCGATCACCGTCCCCCGTAACGTGGGGCAGATCCCCCTCTACTACGCGCACAAAAACACCGGCCGCCCGCCCACCGGTGCCGGCGGTTATGAGTCCGGCTACATCGATGAACTCTGGACGCCGCTGTATCCCTTCGGTTTCGGCCTCAGCTATACCTCGTTCAGCTATGACACGCCTCGGATCAGCGCCGAGCGGCTAGCGTCCACCGAGTCCCTGACGGTACACGTGAACGTCACCAATACCGGGCAGCGCGCCGGTGATGAAATCGTCCAGCTGTACCTGCGCGACGACGTCGCCAGCGTCACTCGCCCGGTCCGCCAACTGCGCGGCTTTCGCAAAATCCACCTGGCGCCCGGTGAGACGCGCAGCGTGAACTTCAATCTTGGCCCACAGGACTTCGCACTGCTCAATCAACATTTTTCGCCGGTAATAGAGGCCGGCACTTTTACCGTCTTCGTCGGCGGCGATTCGACCACCACCCATCAGGCTCGGTTCGAGGTCACGGACAGCCGTGAACTCTCTGCCTCAGGCCCATCCGAGCCCCCCACACGCGCTCGCTGAATACCACGGTGGGTTGTCCGGGCTTTCCTTACTGGCGCAGAATGCCGGATCGACCTGAGAGTCCGAACCCAAGGAAACCGTATGAGCCTGTCCTTGCTAAGCCGTTACGCCTTCTTTGCCGTGTGCGTCATTTTCACCCTCGCCAGCCTTCCCTTTATCCAACACGAATGGCTGTGGCCCATCACCCTGGTCACCGGCGTGTTGAGCCTGATCGGTATCTTCGACCTGTTGCAAAGTCCCCACGCGGTGCGCCGCAACTACCCGATCCTGGGCAATATCCGTTACCTGGTAGAAGCCATCCGCCCGGAAATCCGCCAGTACCTGCTGGAGTCCGACAGCGACGCCCTGCCCTTCTCGCGTTCGCAACGCTCACTGGTTTACTCGCGGGCCAAGAACGAAACCGCCGACAAGCCCTTCGGCACCCTGATTGACGTGTATCAGGCGGGCTTCGAATTTATCGGCCACTCCATGCGCCCCTCGCCGTTGAGTGACCCCAGCGCCTTTCGCGTGATGGTCGGCGGTCCGCAGTGCACACAGCCGTACTCGGCGTCAGTGTTCAACATATCGGCGATGAGCTTTGGTTCATTGAGTGCCAACGCCATCCGCGCGCTCAACCAGGGCGCCAAGCTGGGCAACTTCGCCCATGACACTGGCGAAGGCAGCATCAGCCCCTATCACCGCGAAAACGGCGGTGACCTGACCTGGGAACTGGGCAGCGGTTACTTCGGCTGCCGCACCAGCGACGGCCGCTTCGACCCGGAGCGCTTTGCCGTGCAGGCGCAGAACCCACAGGTGCGCATGATCGAAATCAAGATGAGCCAGGGCGCAAAACCCGGCCATGGCGGGATCTTGCCCAAGCATAAGGTGACTAAAGAAATCGCCGAGACCCGTGGCATCCTGATGGGCGAAGACTGCATCTCGCCGTCGCGCCACAGTGCGTTCTCCACGCCCATCGAACTGATGCAATTCATCGCCCAACTGCGCGAGCTGTCCGGCGGCAAGCCGGTAGGTTTCAAGTTCTGCCTGGGCCATCCGTGGGAATTCATGGGCATCGCCAAGGCCATGCTCGAAACCGGCATCCTCCCGGACTTTATCGTGGTAGACGGCAAGGAAGGTGGCACCGGCGCGGCGCCCGTGGAGTTCACCGACCATATCGGCGTGCCGCTGCGTGAGGGCCTGTTGTTTGTGCACAACACCCTGGTGGGCCTGAACCTGCGCGACAAGATCAAGCTCGGCGCCAGCGGCAAGATCGTCAGCGCCTTCGACATCGCCAGCGTCCTGGCCATCGGCGCCGACTGGGCCAACTCGGCGCGCGGCTTCATGTTCGCCATCGGCTGCATCCAATCGCAAAGCTGTCACACCAACAAATGCCCCACCGGCGTCGCCACCCAAGACCCGCTGCGCCAGCGCGCCCTGGTGGTGCCGGACAAGGCCCAGCGTGTGTTCAACTTCCACCGCAACACCCTCAAGGCCCTGGCCGAGATGCTCGCGGCGGCAGGCCTGGATCATCCGTCGCAACTGTCGGCCAAGCACCTGGTGCGGCGCATGTCGGCGACCGAGATCAAGTTGTTCTCGCAGTTGCATGTGTTCCTCAAGCCCGGCGAGTTGCTCACCGGCGAGGTGAACGGCGAATTCTATTCGCGGATGTGGCAGATGGCGCGTGCGGACAGTTTTGAGCCCCACGACGTCGCCGCGGCTTAAGGACGCTAACCATGCTGAAGGTCATCGCTGAAGATTTCATCAAGCCCGAACACCTCGACACGGTACGTCCCTGGTACGCCGAACTGGTGGAAAAAACCCGCCAGGAACCGCTGTGCATCGCCTACGACCTGTTTGTCGATCAGGACGACCCCGGGCACTTCATTTTCATTGAGCAATGGCCCGACCAGGCCGCGCTCGACACGCATTGCCAGACCGAACACTTTACCCGGCTGGTGCCGCAGATAAACGAGCACCAGGCCAAGCCATGCAAAGTGCTGTTGATGGATGCGTTCTGACCCAGCCTTTCCAGACTGAACCGGACCACCGAGGGCATCGTTGTTAACGAAATCCCCGGAGAGACGGTTCAGTTGTACCTTGTTAAAGCAGCCTCCTCTCATGCCGTACTCCCCGATACCCAGGGCACGTCAGAGATCATTGACGTCTAGAGACATTCAGTAATATCCAGCCTTTGCAATTGCTTGGAAATACCGCCAACCTGCGCCCGCCCGACCTGCGGCGTACGACAATTCGCGCCTGCGCCTGTCATTACTAAACCTTTCGTCAAAGAGCCCGCTGCCATGCTGAACGGACGCGACCCGCGCATCGATTTTTTTCGGGGCCTGGCGTTGATCTTCATTTTTTGGGATCACGTTCCCCACAATCCCCTCGGCCAGATCACCCTACGCAATTTCGGTTTCAGCGATGCGGCCGAAGTCTTCGTGTTCCTCGCCGGCTACGCCGCTGTGCTGGCCTACGGCAAGATCCTGCAGCGTGACGGCTATTGGTTCGCCACGCTGAAGATCCTGCGCCGTACCTGGGTGTTGTACGTGGTGCACATCTTCTTGCTGGCGATGCTGATGGGCATCGTGTTCTTCGCCAACAGCCATGTGGAAACCCGCGACCTCGTCGAGGAGATGGGCCTGACGCACTTCGTCACCCACCCGCAGCAGGCGCTGACCGATGAACTTCTGCTGCGCTTCAAGCCCAACCTGATGGACCCGCTGCCGTTGTATATCGTGCTGCTTGGTGGTTTGCCGCTGGTGTTGCCGCTGTTGCTGCGCAAGACCTGGCTGGTGGTGGGCGCGTCGATGACGGTGTACCTGCTGGCGCCGTGGATGGGCTGGAACCTCCGGGCGATTGCCGACGGCGTGTGGTACTTCAACCCGGTGACCTGGCAGTTTCTGTTCATCCTCGGTGGCGCGGCGGCGATTCATGCCAGCCGCGAGCGCCCGGCCGAACTGCGGCCACTGCGCCGGCAGCCGTTGTTCATGGCGGCGGCGATCTACACCCTGGCTGCAGCGGTGCTGACACTGTCGTGGCGCTGGCCCGAAGTGCACGATACGTGGATGCCATCGGCGGTCAGCGATCTGATCTACCCAATCAGCAAGACCGACCTGTCGCCGCTGCGCCTGCTGCACTTCCTCGCACTGGCGTATGTCACCGCCAAGCTGTTGCCCGGACGCGGCTGGACCGACAACTGGCTGGCGCAGCACACCTGCCGCATGGGCCGTTATTCACTGGAAGTGTTTTGCCTGGGCGTCGTGCTGGCACCGTTGGCCGACATGGTCAATGCGATGGCTGGCGATGCGCTGCTGATGCAACTGCTGACAGCGCTGGTCGGCGCTTCATTGATGGTGATGATGGGGTTGTGGCTGGAATTCAACAAGCGCCTGGATCAGTCGCACAAGCTGGTCACACAGGCCAGCTGAAAGGTAAGGCCCGCCGCACGCAGCGGGCCTTGCCAGGCGTCAGGCGTCAGGCGGAGTGCACTGGCGCCGCGTTGGCGGTGTTCGGTTGCAGCTTGAACACGTAGAACAACACGGTCAGCAGCACCAGGAACACCGGACCGACGTACAGCGCGATGCGGGTGTCCGGGAAGTACGCCATCAGGCCCACCACCAGCACCAGAAATGCCAGCGCCAGGTACGAACTGACCGGGTACAGCCACATGCGGTACTTCAGGGCTTTCTGCTCGGCCGGGCTCAGGCTCTTGCGAAACTTGAGCTGGGCCAACAGGATCATCACCCAGGTCCAGATTGCGCCGAAGGTGGCGATGGACGTGACCCAGACGAAAACTTTCTCCGGCACCAGGTAGTTGAGCAGCACGCCGAGCAGCAAGGCGAAGATCGACAGCAGCAAGGCTTTGCGCGGCACGCCGTTGCTCGACGTGGTGGCGAACGCGGCCGGCGCCTGGCCGTTCTGCGCCAGGCTGTAGAGCATGCGCCCGGTGCTGAAGATGCCGCCGTTGCACGACGACAGCGCCGCCGTGATCACCACGAAGTTGATGATGCCCGCTGCGGTCTTGATGCCCAGACGCTCGAAGGTCATCACGAACGGGCTGCCCTGGGTGCCGATTTCATTCCACGGGTAGATCGACAGGATCACGAACAACGCGCCCACGTAGAACAACAGGATGCGCCAGAACACCGACCCGATTGCGCTCGGAATAGTCTTCTGCGGGTTGCGCGCTTCACCGGCGGTGAGGCCGATCATCTCCACGCCGAGGTAGGCGAACATCACCATCTGCAGCGACATCAGCACACCCTGCACGCCATTGGGCATGAAGCCGCCATGGGCCCACAGGTTCGAAATCCCCAGCGCCACGCCGTCGTTGCCAAAGCCGAAGGCGATGATGCCGACGCCGCCGATCACCATGGCAATGATGGTGACGATCTTGATCAGCGCGAACCAGAACTCGAACTCACCAAAGGCTTTTACCGCGATCAGGTTGATGGTGCCCATGCTGATCAGCGCCGCCAGGGCCCAGATCCAGCGCGGGGTGTCGGGGAACCACACGCCCATGTACACCGCCACGGCGGTGATCTCGGCCACACAGGTCACCAGCCACAGGAACCAATAATTCCAGCCGGTCAGAAAGCCCGCCAACGGGCCGAGATAATCCTGGGCATAACGACTGAACGAGCCGGCCACCGGGTTATGCACGGCCATTTCGCCGAGGGCGCGCATGATCACCAGGATGGCCAGGCCGCCGATGATGTAGGAGAGCATGATGGCCGGGCCGGCCATTTCGATGGCCTTGGCCGAGCCGAGGAACAGGCCGACACCGATACAGGCGCCGAGCGCCATCAGGCGGATATGCCGCTCACCCAGTTCGCGTTTGAGCGGGCCGCCCGAAGCGGTCTCGCCATGGGGCAGGTGGTTGCCGACTGGCATAGGGATACAACCTCGTCTTGTTATTGGATATGAGCCTCCGAGTCCAGCACGTCGCGGCGGGTCTGCCGTGACATGCCATCGCCGGTTCACCTTGTGGGCAAACCGGTCCGGCGGGGCCAGATCGGGGGGATGCAGTATAAAAAGCTCAACCCAGTGATTTTCACTCTATAAAAGGCAATATTCAGCGGGAATTGCCGCCTTAATACGATTTAGCGGTGGGAGTATCGCACACCAATGGTGCGACCCTTCAAGCCACCTACGCTGTCATCGGGCTTTGCCCATGCCCGGCCCGGTCGACAAATTCCTCACGCAAGCCAATCAGCGTCTACGCTTGAGACAAGTCCGATCAATCTGCCGGGATGGGATCAATCGACTATGGGCGCTTTATGGCAAACCGATTCAACCAAAGCTGCGGCGCCTGCCGACAGCGAGGATGAACAGCCATTGCCACGACGCCCCCGCAAGCGGTTGTACAGGTGGCGAATGGTGTGGCTGCTACTGGTGATCGCGCTGATTGCCGCAGCGTATGTCGCCCAGCGCGAAATGCGCAGCGCCGACTGGCAGTCCCGCGAACTGAGCCGTCTGGCCACGACCCTCAGCTACACGGTGGAGCCCGGCGCCAGCGACCGCATCGTTTACCCCGGTGAAGGGCCCTTCGACAAACGCCTGGGCTACAGCGCCATCGATGAATTCCTGCCACGCCTGCTCAAGCGCAATTTCCTGATCCAGAGCCAGGCGCAGTTTTCCGACGCCTTGATGGACTACACCGCCCATGGGCTGTTTGTGCCCTACGCCGAAAAAATCCAGGCCGGCCTGTCGATCAACGACTGCCGCGCCACGCCGCTGTACCAGTTCAGCTACCCCCAGCAGTTTTACCCGGATTTCACCGCGATCCCGCCGGTGGTGGTCAGCAGCCTGCTGTTCATCGAAAACCGTGACCTGCTGGACCCCGCACAGCCCCAGGCCAACCCGGCGGTGGATTGGCCGCGCTTCGCCAAGGCCGCGTGGTCGCAAGTCGCCCGCGTGCTGCACCTGCCCGGGCAAAGCGCCGGCGGCAGCACCCTCGCCACCCAACTGGAAAAATACCGCCACTCCCCCGACGGCCTGACCCTGTCCGGTAGCGAGAAGCTGCGCCAGATGTTTTCTGCCAGCGTGCGCGCCTACCAGGACGGCCCGCAGACCTTGCTCGCGCGCCAGAACATCGTGCGCGATTACCTCAACAGCGTGCCGCTGTCCGCTGTGCCTGGCCATGGTGAAGTGCACGGCATGGCCGAAGGTCTGCGGGTGTGGTACGGCGCCGACTTCAAGCGCACCAATGCGCTGCTGGCCGACGCCGGCACTGGCAACCTCGAGCAAAAAGGTGTGGCCCTGCGCGAAGTCTTGTCGCTGATGATTGCCCAGCGCCGGCCGTCCCATTACTTGTCCAAAGGCCGCCCGGAACTTGCAGACCTGACCGACAGCCACCTGCGTCTGCTCAAACAGAACGGCGTCATCGAACCGGCCCTGGCCGATGCCGCGCTCGCGAGTCAGGTGACGTACCGCGACTGGCAGCAGCAACCGACCTTGCAACCGATCGAGACCAACAAGGGCATCAGCGTTGCGCGCAGTCGCCTGGCCGCGCTGCTCAACCGATCGCTGTACGACCTCGACCGCCTCGATCTGGCCGCCACCAGCACCTTGCAGAACGACCTGCAAACCCAGGCCACCGCCTACCTCAAGCAGCTCGCTGACCCTGCCTTCGCCGCGCAACTGGGTCTGCTCGGGCCACGGCTGCTGACGCCGGCCAGCACCGCGCAAGTGCGCTACAGCTTCACCCTCTACGAGATGACCGCCGACGGCGCACGGGTGCGTGTGCAGACCGACAACACCGACCAACCCTTCGACATCAACGAGAGCAGCAAGCTGGAGTTGGGCTCCACCGCCAAGCTACGGGTGCTGACCACCTATTTGCAGATCATCAGCGAACTGCATGATCGCTATGGCGCACAGCCCGCCGCCGCACTGAAAAAAGTCAGCGTCGACGAGCAGGATCGCCTGTCGCGCTGGGCCGTGGACTACTTGGCGCAAAGCACCGACCGCAGCCTGCCGAAGATGCTCGACGCAGCCCTCGACCGGCAGTATTCCGCCAGCCCTGGCGAGAGCTTTTTCACCGGTGGCGGCCTGCACCGCTTCCACAATTTTCGCAACGAAGACAATGGTCGCAGCCCGAGCCTGCGCGATGCCCTGCGCGAGTCGATCAACCTGCCGTTCATTCGCCTGATGCGCGACCTGGTGCGTTACAGCACCTACCACGGCCCCAACAACAGCGCCGAGTTGCTCAAGGACGACAGCGACCCGCGCCGCCAGGAATACCTGGCCCAGTTCGCCGACCGTGAGGGCACCACCTTTCTGCTGCGTTTCTGGAAACGCTACCGCAACAAGGACACCCAGGCGCGGCTCGACACCTTCCTCGACAGCATGCACCCCACCGCCATACGCCTGGCCGCCGTGCACCGCTACCTGCTGCCCCAGGCCAGCCAGCAGAGTTTCAACGGGTTCGTGCGCGCTCACCTCAAGAGCAAGGAACCGGAAAAACTCAGCGACGAGCGCCTGACCAAGCTCTATCAGGCCTACGGCCCGGGCGCCTACGACCTGCCGGACCAAGGCTACATCGCCAAGGTCCATCCGCTGGAATTGTGGCTGCTCGGCTACTTGCTGGAACACCCCGACGCCACCTTCACCCAGGCCGTCGCCGCCAGTGAGCATGAGCGCCAGGAAGTCTATGGCTGGCTGTTCAAGAGCCGCCACAAGAGCGCCCGTGACAGTCGCATCCGCACCATGCTGGAAATCGAAGCGTTTCTGGATATTCACCAGCGCTGGCAGGCAGTCGGCTACCCCTTCGACCATCTGGTGCCATCGCTGGCCACGGCCATCGGCAGCTCCGGCGACCGCCCCGCTGCGCTGGCGGAATTGGTGGGGATCATCCTCAATGACGGCGTACGCGAACCGACCCTGCGCATCGACAGCCTGCATTTTGCCGCCGACACCCCCTATGAAACCCGCCTGGTCAACAACCCCGATCGCGGCAAACGCGTCATGCCTAGCGAAGTCGCCACCGCCCTGCGTGGCGCGTTGTCGCAAGTGGTGGACGCCGGCACCGCCAAACGCGTGGCCGGCAGTTTCAAGCTGACTGACGGCACACCCTTGATCATGGGCGGCAAGACCGGTACCGGCGACAACCGCATCGAAGCCATCGGCGCCGGTGGGCGTGTGCTCAGTTCCAAGTCCATCAACCGCACCGCGACGTTCGTGTTCTACATCGGCGAGCACCACTTCGGCACCCTCACCGCATTCGTTCCGGGCATTTCGGCGCAGCAATTCACGTTCACGTCGGCGCTGCCGGTGCAGGTGCTCAAGGGTATGGCACCGATCCTCACGCCTTACCTGCAACCCGACGCGCAGACCCTGTGCCAACCGCCGAAACAGGGTGTTAGTTATGCGCATCTTTCATTCGAATAACGGGTGCTCAACGCACCGAACCGCCCAGGATTTTGAGCTTTTGTTCTAGTCTTCAGTGGATACGCTAATGGCTTCAAATCCCTTAGCGAGCGCCATTGCATGCCCGAATCCCCCCCTCCTGCCAGTCCTCTGGCAACGCCCTACAAGGGGCCTCATTACGCGCTGATACAGCAGAGAATTCCCGACTGGCTCACCACCGCCGTCCCCGCCCGAATCAGCCTGTTCAACAGCACCACGCTGTCCCGACCGGACTGGTACGCCAGCGCCTCACCCGATCAACACACCACGCTGCAGCTGGCGAATGCCGAGGGCTGGCGCGCACAAAACGCCGTGGACCAACACCTTCGCGACGTGCAGGACCTGTATGGTTTTTCCGAGCCGCTGTTGCAGGAGGCCATCCGCGAAAAACACGGCCTGGATCTGAACGTCAAAACCACCTACCTCAACCTGTATATCCCCACGCAACTGCCCTGGTATGCGTTGGATATTTCCAAGGGGGCGACCACCCGCAGAGTGTCGTTGCTGGATGCGGCGTTGCATAACTTCGCCGCCGGTGAAAGCTTTGAAAAAGACTCCTGCTACATCACCCAACCGGACGCCCGAGGCCACTTCGACATCCTGCCACTGGCCGAGCGAATGCCCCTTCTGCAGTTCAAGACGCTGTGCCGCGAACTGAACCTCGGCGCCCGCTATCAACAGCACCTGAACCAGCATCTGTTGCCGACCGACCTCGCGCTGCGCGCCACGCTCAAGACCCGCATCATTGCCAGCCAAAAGGCCGCGCTCAAGGCTGCCGCGCAATTGGCCGTGCTGAAAAAGGACCTGGGGCCCGCGGCGTGCGCAGTGCTGCTGCAAGCGCTGCGCGGTGAGCGTGGGGTGCTGCAGTTCTACCGTTTGAACATCCTGGATGCGCCACTGGCCGGCATACTGCTGATTGCGGCGGATTTGGACCGCGTGTCCAGCGTGTCGAAACTGATCGCCTACATCCCTCATGACCCCGAAAGTCCCGTCAAGGAATACGACTCCAGCGTGGCGTTCATGACGGATCTGACACGCAAGCTGCACGCCAACGCAGCGATCCCATCACGCGGCCAGCAAACCTATCAGCAGTTCTTCAGCGAGTTTGTCGGGCATAACCAACGCGGGCACTTCTTTGCCGGGCTGGGCCAACGGCTGCCATTTTCAGCCATCAGGATCGACGCAGACCTGTGGGAACACCGCTACCAGCAGGCGCTGAATAAAATCCTCAATGACGGGCGCAGCATGGCGGTGTCCACCTCCGATGCCGACCGCGCCGAGCGCTGGGCCTGGTGGGACAACGCCACGAAAATGATCACGGATATTTTCAACGCCGCCCTGATGGTGATCACGCCGTTCGTGCCGTTTCTCGGTGAGTTGATGCTGGCCTACACCGTTTATCAATTGAGCAGCGAGATCATTGAAGGGGTCGTCGACCTGGCCGAGGGCCAATATCGCGAAGCCGCCGAACATGTGGTGAGCGTGACCAGCGAAGTGGTGCAACTGGGCACGTTTGCCGCCGGCGCCGCCGTGGGCGGTGCGTTGCGGCGCTCACTGTTCGTCGATGATCTGCGGGTGGTCGAGGTCAACGGGCAACCACGCCTGTGGAACCCGGATCTGGCGCCCTATGCCCGGCATGATCTGCAATTGCCGGCCGATGCACAGCCCGACGCGCTGGGTCTTCACGAGCATCAGAACCAACGCATCCTGCGCCTGAAGGACCGCCATTACGTGGTCGCGCACGAGGCCGCCAGTGACACCTACCGCATCCAGCACCCGACCCGCCCCGAGGCCTATTCCCCGCGACTCGAACACAATGACAACGGCGCCTGGCTGCATGAAGGAGAAGACCCGCGCACCTGGGACAGCGCGGCGCTGCACGAGCGCCTTGGTCCTCTTCTGGTGGAAGGCCTCACTCCCGCGCAACGGGCACAAGCCTGCGCCACCAGCGGAACTCACGACGGCGCCCTGCGCATGATGTATGCCGACCGCTCCCCTCCTCCGCCACTGCTGGCCGACAGCCTCAAGCGCCTGCAACTGCGTCGGCACGTCGAACAGACACCCCAGCGCATCCGCACCGGCGCCCCGGCCGAGCTGCCGACCAACTGGTCGGTGCAAACCACCACTGAGTTACCTGGCTGGCCGTCGCACAAAGCCATCGACGTGTTCATCGAACCGGACCTGAGCGGCTACGCCATGCGTTATGGCGCCGCCGATGCATTGCCCGCCGACACCCTGAACATCAGCCATGCGCAGGTGCAGGCCGGCTCGTTGCCGGAGCAAGTCCTCGCGTTTCTCAGCGAAAAGGAACTCGACGCCCTGCTGCCCTCGCCCCTGCCCGAGACCCAAACCGCGCGGGTCGCGGCGCTGCGCAACCAACTGGCCGATCGGCTCACGCCACACACCGTTGCGATGTTCAATCACCTCTACAGCGCACGCGAAGTGCTGGACACCCCTCACGGTCAACTGATTCAACAGCAGTTCCCGCAGTTGCCCGCAGAGCTGGTGACGACGCTGCTACTGCGCACATCGCCCCAGGAACTGGACGTGATGAGCCGTGAACAGCGCATCCCTCTGCGCCTGAAAAACCTCGCCCGGGAACTGGCCAACGAAGTCCGCGCCAGCCACGCCAGTGAAGGCTTGCATGACGATGCCTTGCTGACGCCGGACACCGAGCGCATGGTCCTCAATCTCCTGCGTCTGAACACCGATGCTCTGGGGGACCTGAGTATTGCCATCCATGAGCAATCGCCGGAGGGCGCATTGCGGTGTCGGGTAGGCCCGGAGGCGGCCGCCACACAGAAAGTCCTGATCTACCAAGGTCAGGGCCGCTACCGGATCCACGGGGTACCGGCGTCGACACCGCCCGCGCACTACCGTTTTTTCGAAGCGCTATTGCGTGTGCTTCCTGACGGGGCTGTTGATTTGCGCCCTGGCCAGGGTGAAAACCTCAAGGCCTGGCTCAGGGCGCAACTTGAACCATTGGCCGTGCGCCGCACCCTGCTGGAACCGCCGACCGGGCGCCTGGCAGACGACCGCAGCACCCAACGCCTGCTGCAAAAACCTGGCTTCGAGGCCTTCCGCCGCCTGTTTCGCAGGCAAACCGCCCCGGCACCGACGCCCGCTGAGACCGTGACCAAGCTGTGCCCACGACTGAACGCAGAAGAGATCGCCAGCGTCTCGCCGTTCCTCGACACTGCGCAAGGTAAGGCGCTGCTGGGCACGCTGGAGGCCGACCACCGGTTGCTGGGCGAAGACCTGCGCAGCCTCCGCAAACAGCGTCCTCTCGGTGCGGTCGGCAGCGTGCTCGCGCAAAACGAGCTGCTCATGCGCGGGCTGATCATCAAAGAGTTGCAAAGCTGCTGGGAAGACGGCGCTTACCTGCGCATGGTGCCGCCACAACCACAGCCGCGCGGCACGCTCCTGGACTTGAGCAATCTGGTGCTGGGGCGCTACGTGCAACACATGGAGCCGCTGCGGGCGGACTTCAGCCATGTCACCCGCCTGAACCTGAGCGGCACGCGTCTGAAGGACGAGGAAATGGGCTTTCTCGACAATTTCCCCGCCACGCGCATCGTCGACCTGTCCGAGAATGAACTGACCGGCGTGCCGTCCCAACTGACCGACATGAAAGCACTGACCGCGCTGAACCTGCGCGACAACCCTATCCGCTGGGGCCGCTACGACTACGAGGCACTCAAGCACCTGCCCTTGCTCCGCTCGCTGAACCTGGAGGGCAACGCATTGATGAGCGTGCCGCCGGACATCGGCCCGCTGCCCGAACTGCGGCGACTGACCTTGCGCAGGACCGGCATCAGCCAATGGCCGGCGGGCCTCGACAGTCCAAGGCTGGCCATCCCTGAGTTGGACCTGACCCACACCCGAATCACCAGCGTTCCACCGTTCGCCGAAGATTCGGTGGGCGCCCGCATCGTCGCCAGCAGTTGGCTCGACCGCAGCCGCCTGGAACCGGCAGACGAAGATCGCGTGGTCGCGTATCGGCGTGCCTTCGGTTTCGATCCCTACCGCACCACGCCGCGCAGCAAGCCGTCCGACCGTGAATACTGGCTGATTGGCTTGAGCGGCGAGGCGCGCGACGAGGCCATCAAAGTCTGGGAGGACGTGGAACAGGAGCATGGCTCCCAGGGCTTGTTTGACCTGTTCAAACTGCTGCGTCCACCCGTGGAGTTCCAGACCGAAATCGACGCGCAACTGTTCCAGCAGGGGCGGGAAGATTTGGCCATCCGGGTGTGGCAGTTGCTGTTCACGGTGGACCAGAACCCGAGCTTTCGTGAACGCATCTTCAGCCTGGCCGCGACGCCGCCCAATTGCGCGGATGCCGGCGCGCATATCTTCAATCGCATGGGCGTCGAAACCCTGCTTGAGCAGATCCTCAAGGACGACGCCCCACAGGCTATGCTCCAGCGCGAAAGCCGCCTGGTAAAACTGGCGCGGCAAGCCTGGCGCCTGGACCAAGTCAACCGTCTGGCCCGCGAAGAAGTGCGGCGCCGTACCCTGCCGATCAACGAAGGCGGCCTGGGACAAACACTGGGCATCGGTCAAGGCCAGGTGGATGACGTGCAGGTGTATCTCGCCTATCAAACTGGGCTGAAGGCGCGCCTGGACCTGCCATGGCTGTCTGAACACATGGTGTATCGCAACACGGCCCAGGTCACTCAGGCCCATCTCGACCGAGCGGCGCACGCCATTCGCCAGCTGCAACAAGGCGATGGTCTGATCAATGGCCTGCTGGAGCAGCCGTTCTGGAGCGATTATCTGCACGAGGCCTATCTGGGCGCCTTCAACGCCCAGCGCAGGCTGCGCACGGAGGCCGGCAGCCACCTGCAGGACCTGCTCGAATTGCACGAGCAATGGGTCGCTGCGCCGACGGACAGTGTGCGCGAGCAGTTGACCCGCCTGGCCGACGATCTGGTGATCCCGTACAGCGTGGTGCTTACTGAAGAGGCGTTTTCAGACAGCACGGTGCTGGGTTTCTACGACCATATCCAGCATGACTATAACGAGCTGGCGCGGCGTTTGACCCGTGAAGCCTTGCTCAAGGCCAGCACTGAGTAGGCAATCACGGCGCCAGGAAATCGAACACCAGGTGCACCGTGCCGTAGTACTCGCCGCCGCGATAGCCGCCTTCGGGCTCTACGGCGGCGATGTCCAGCTCGGCCCGGCGTCCCACTCGAGCTTCAGCGGCGCCGACCACTTCCACCGGGTCGAGGGTCAGCGCTACCTGGTTGAACTGCACCTGCAGGTCGATACGGTTACGCCCGTTAAACAAGTACGGCTCGGCCCCAAGGCGGGCCGCGACGCCGCCGTTGAGGTGCTTGACGTCGAAGTTCTTGCGCAGGCGGCTCAGTTGCGAAGTCACCAGGTTCCACGCCAGCAGTTGGTCCTGGCCCATCCAGTCCGGTTCGGACGGCAGCACATAGGCCTCGTTTACCGGGATGGTCACCGAGACATCGAACGAGTGACGTTCCTGGATCGCCGAGGTGGGTGCGCCCGCCAGCATGCAGGCCGCCAGTACACCGAATCTTGTCAGCTGCTTGAACATCATGATCACCCGTTAGTCTTCTCGACCTTCAGCGGTTTTTTATCCAGCCCTTCCACCAGCACGAAGCTGTAACGCCGGCCCGGTTTTTTCTCGAACGTCAGTTGTCGCTCGGGCAGGATGTGGTGCTTGGTGGTGGGCACGCAGTCAGTGGGGTTGGTCACCGAACAGTCGTGGAACTCGTCGAGCACCACGGTGCTGTTGCCCGCGTTACGCAGTTGGTATTGGTCAGGCCTCTCGTTGATGCGGGTGTCGAACCGCGCATCCTTGGGCCGTACGAAAAACACCGTGCCGTAGCCGGCCATCACGTTGATCCCGGCCGCCAGGTGATCCTTGTAGTCGGCGCGCTCCTCGTCGCTGATACCGAAGTTGTCGTCCTTTTCCGGGACCACGGGGATAAAGCGCAGGCGGAAATAGCGTTCCTTGTCGCGCGGGCCCATGTACAACAGGCGCGTGCCCTGTCGGCCGTTTACCGGCACGATCAGTCGCGACGGGCTGGCCATCAGGCCGTCGCGACTGGTCGTGACGCCCTTGTCATCGATGATCGAGGGCACCGGGATTTCGCGGGTGGTGCCATCTGCGTTGTAGACAATTTCCAACACGTTGACCTTGATGAACGCGGTGCTGGTGCCGCCATTGAACACGCGCTTGAGGTAGGAACTGCGATCACTTTCGAGGTAGTCGTACACCACCCCGACGTTGATCAGCGGCCCGGCCTGGACGGTGAGCGACATCAGGCACAACCCGATCCATAACACTGCTTGTTTCATCGTTTACTTCGCCTCGTTGATTGACTGCGACGGGCCTGGCCCGCCGTTGGAGTGGGGCCGATCTAAATTTCCGAGTCCCAGATCACGGTCGCCACGCCCGAATAGGTACTGCCCGGATGGTTGAGCATGTCGGCCATGTCGTCGCGCAACACCTCGAAGTGCAAGGTGCCCGGGCGGTCGTTCACGTAGAACAGCGGCTGGAACAGTTCGGTGCCGTCACCGTCCAGGCGCAACGGGCGCTTGAGCACGGCCTGGTTACCGCGCCCATCGATGCCGCTGGGCAGCGTCACGGCGACCTGCAACGGCACCTCATCGCCATTGGCGTTGCGCAGGCCGCAGGTGTTGCCCATGACGATCGAGCATTCCAACTGCATCTTGAAACGCGAACTGGCGGCGATGCGGAAGGTCTGGTCGCGGTACAGCCGCGTGGGCGAGCGTCCACGGTTGAGCCAGGCTTGCCAGCCGCCGTCGGGGATCAGTTCGATGCGGTTGCCGCCGGGTGGGAGGTCGACTTTGAGGTCGTGCTCCACGCTCAGGGTGAAGTTGAACGTGATGGCGTTTTTATTCGGGACCATGACGTCGCCAAAGTCATAATCGCCGCCAGGGCCCATGGTGTAGGTGATGCTGCCGTAGTATTGGCCGCCGGACATGGTTAATGGGTTGGGCGTCTTGAGTTCGTAGGCGTATTCCATGGTGTTGAACCTCAGATAACTAAGGTCAACAGATGGTTGGCGACTACAGGGGCCTGCCCCTTCCGGTGTCAGCCAGAAATAGGAGGCGAAGTTGACCCCCGCTGCAATGTGGCCGGTACGCTGACAGGGGCTGGGCGCATTCGTCCATCGACTCTGCCAAGTAGCTCCCGGTATAGCCCAAGCGGATACACCCGGTGGTCGAGGGACATGCCACAGCGAACCGATGCCGGCGATCCGTAGTTGCACCGTTTCCGTTTCGCCAGTGGCGGCGTGGGTCACATGAAGATCGCGCCAGTCGGACGGCACCTTGACCATGAAACCTCTGCGCTCATCTTCATGGTTAGCCAGGATTGGCTGATTGGAAAGCGCGGAAAAGTCGTTATCCCGCAGACTGAAAATACCTAACGCCTTGCATTGGGACGGAATATGCGCCGCACAGATCGAACTGATCGGCGTGGTGTTTTCGAAGTCATTCTTCATCGGGTTGGCCGGGTCAGGCCGGAACCGCGCGGTGATGTTCTCGTCCGCCAGTGAGGCGCTGGCGCTGAACAACAGCGACGCGCCCATGGCCATGATCAAGGTGTTGAAGGGTTTCATCGTGAGTGTTCTCGTCATGGCACTCAACCTGCGGTCTGGGTGCTGGATATGTGTTCGGCGAGGGTGTCCGGCGTGCAGCGCAGGTCACCGATCATCAACACGTCCTGTTCATTGGCGGAGGTGGCCGGGTCCAGGCGGAACTGGCACAGCAATTGGTTGCGGTAGCGCACTTCGAGGGTTGGCGAGCTGGCGCTCATTTCCATGGAGAAGAACCCGTCGGCCTCGCTGACCCCACGGCTGGCGTGGTTGATCACGTGATGGCCCCTGAGCGGCTGGCCCTGGGCATCGAGCAGGCGCCCGAGTACCGACACGGTTTTCATGACGGTGATTTTCCGGTAGTCCACCCCGCCCTTGTTCAGGTGGTAGGTGGTCCGCGCCGGTTGGATATTGGCCGCCGGTGGGTGGTTGCCGTCGAAGTCGAAGTTCACCGTGCTGCTCTTGTAGGCCGCCACCGGTACGAAGTTGCGCCCCGGACGCAGGATCGCGCCGCCGCCGCTGAAGTCGTCGGCACGCAGTGTGATCTCATCCAGATCGGTTTCGACGTCGACGATCATGCCCGCGCCATTGCTCTGGTACTGGCTGGTCATCAGCATCTGGTCGCCACCGGCAACGAAGGTGCTGTGCAGGTTCAGGCCGCCGCTGAGGTCGCCGTTGAACGAGCTGCGTTGGATGAAGCCGTCGCCGCTGACCACATCACTGTCGAAACTGGCCATGCCCGAGAACCCGACGCCGTAGGTGTCGGTGATGGCGGTGGCCGAGACGCTTTGCAGCAGGTGGTCGGTGAGGTCCTGGCGAACGGTGACCGACGCATTGTTGTCGCGACCGCCGTCCCGCGCGGTGCGGGTGCCGATGCTGCCGGAAATCTGCCGGCCATCTCCGCCCAGGGCCAGGCTCACAGAGAGGTCCACGCCGCGGTTGCGCTTGTCGTTGGTGCCGGACGTGCCCGGTCGGTCGAACACCGAGAAACGCCAGTTGGCGTCGCTGCCCCACAAGGTGTCGCGGCGGCTCCAGCCCAGGTCGAGCCCGGCGCCTTCGGCATTGCCCTCGCTGTGGGACAGGCGCAGGTTCCAGGAATTGCGCGCGTCGACCCGGTGGTTCACCGAGAGTGCCGAGTTACTGGTCTGGCCAACAAAGGTGTTGCGCCGCAGGCGGGTGCCGTCGGGCAGGGTCTCGAAGGTGTCGCGGGTGTCGAGCCAACTGCGGTTATGGCTGAGCACCAGGTTGGTGGCGCCAAACGTGTAGAGGCCCTGAACGTCCAGGCCGGTGCCGTGTTCGCGGGTCTGGTAGAGGTTGGTGTAGAGGCTGGTGTTGTTGGCCACCGTCCAGTCCACCGAACCGCCGTATTGCAGTTGCTCACGCACTTCCCGCGCCGACAGGCCGAGAATCACCCGGGGATGCACCAGGTAATTGACCGAGGCACCCGCGGTGATCGAGCCGGAAGACTGTTCATCCCAGTTGCTGAACAGCTTGGTTTCGCGTCCGGCAAACAGGTTGTAGCGCCAGCGGTCATCGACGTTGCGCCAGTTGCTGGGTTTGTACACCAGCTCTTGGGAGGTGCTGACGGTGAGGCCGTCTTCCACCAGGCGCACTTCGACTTCGTAGATGCCGCCGGGCAACGGCCGCGTGTCCAGGGTTTGCAAACCGGCCGCGACCGCCTGGGTGTTGATCAGCAGACCGTTGCGGTAAATCTCCACGGCGGCCTGGCGATTGGCGGTGACGTAGATCGGGTAAACGCTGGCCTTGGCATTGTTGATCGCCAGGCTGTCGGAGCTGCCGTACATGACGCCTAACGCGGTATCCGGGCTGGCGCCAAAGCTGCGCAACTGCCGGGTAAGGCCGTCGGAATTGGGGGTGAAATGGCCCAGGCGCAAAAACTGGCCTTCCAGTTCTCGCTGGGTATACAGCTCATGGATTGCATGGCGCAGTTGTTCTTCGTCGCCACTCTGGCGCGCCAGCTGCAAGTTGAACACCTGGGTCCAATTGCCCAGGCTGGCACTGGCTTGCAAACCATAACGTCCGCCCAGGTTTTCTTCCTGGCCGCCGTTAAGGTTGAGCTGGTTGTTGATGATCAAGCCACGGCTACCGCCTTCGGGCTGCGCGTGAAAACGCGGTGCGTCGCTGGTGTGTTCGACGTTCTGGGTGATGATCGACAGCAGTGAGTTTTCCAGGTTGTAGTGCACTGACACCAGTTGCTGCGGGCACGCCTGGGTGCATGCGCCAAGGCCGACGCCGCTCTCCAGCAAGGCTTGCCAGGTGTCGCGGGTGGTGGCGGGGACTTTGCTGTCGCCGGTATCGGTGAACTCCAGCAGCGTCACCCGTTCGTCCTGGGACAGCACAATCAAGGCTTCCCCCAGGGGTTGCTGATCCAGTTCGACCTGTACCGCCAGCGGTACGTCGAAAAAATGGTCGCCGAACCCGGCAGGCAAACCCTGAGCCTGGGTCAACAAACTGCCAGGCGTGACGGTGCCTGGCGTGGGTGCGGCCAAGGCACTCGTACAAATCACTAGCGCAAGCGCAACCGCGATGGGCGTCATCGGGAACATGAAAGGAACTCTCTGAGGGCCAGGAGACTTGATAAAAAACAGGCCGACCAATGGGGGAAAATCGGCCGGCCCGAACGCAAATGCCCGCGGGCAAGAAAGCCCGGCGAGCACCTACACCATTAAGGTGCTGGCGTTGGCGGCACCGCATCGAACACCAGCGCCACAGCGGAGGTGTAGGCACCACGCTGGGTGGCCGTAGGCTTGGCTGCCACGATGCGCAGTTCAGCTCCCACGCCCGGGGTGGAGTCGGCTTCGTTCACCACTTCTTTTGGCGTGCCGGTCAGTTCAACGCCGTGCAGGGTGGTGGTCAGCGGGATGTTCTGCGCGACGTTGCCGTTGAACAGAACAGCCGGGCCGCCTTCGATGTAGGCGTGGACCGAACCACTGGTGTTCTTCAGGTCGTAGATAGCGCTCAACGGCGCCAGCTCACCGCTGACGATGTTGTAGGTCAGGGTTTCGTCGCGGCCGAAGTTCGGATCACGTGGCTGCGCGTGGAACACCGTGGTAGGGATATTCGCCTTGATGTTGACGGTGTGGTTGGCTTCGCCGGCAGCGAAGGCCGTCGAGGCGTTCAATGCCAGAAAGGCCAATGGAGCAGCAATTGCAAACTTCTTGAACATGATGAGTTCCTGTTTTGAGGACAAGTTAGTGCCCCATTGAAAGTTGAACAGTGAATTCAACACACAATGAGGTCCGCTGCAGCGAGACGTAAGTGAGTGCAACGCGAGAGGAATGATCCACTAACTTTAAAAACAGGTATGCAGGCTGCTTCCCATGCCTTCGTAGCCAATGTATACGGGCAAATACAGAAAAATATGGCACTTTGCCAAAACTTTAATTTTCTCCGTAAGACATGGACTACATGAATTATTCAACAACGTTCGTTGTGAATATTCCGTAGGAAAAACACCACACATAAAAAACAGAAGTTATAAAAGACTCTTTGAAAGTACGAGTTCCAACTCTAATCTTAGTTGGATCGCCGCACCACTAATAAGTCAATCCAAATGCTTGCAATGTGCGATAGGCCACACTGACCGTTGGTCGTCTGTGGCTATGCATCCATTAAGATATATCTTACGTTATGTCTTATCCACACAAGGAGAGCATGACAATGAGAGACCATCATTCCCACCGTGAACCCGGTGACGGCTTCGAGAAACGTCCAGGCCGCGAACGTGCCGGCCGCGGCCCACGGGTATTCGCCCCGGGTGATTTGAAGTTGCTGCTGCCGGCATTGATTGCCGAACAGCCCTGCCACGGCTACGACCTGATCCGCAAGATCGAAGCCCTGTTCGACGGCGCCTACAGCCCCAGCCCCGGGGTGATCTACCCCACATTGACCTTCCTCGAAGAGAGCGAATTGATCAGCGGTGACGCCGACGCTGGAAAAAAACGCTACACAATCACCGACGCCGGTCGTCTCTTCTTAAGCGAACAGGCGGTGGCGCTCGACGGCATTCGCCAGCGCATGGAGGTGAGCAAGCGCTCGCTGCGCGGCCAGGATCGCCCGCCGGAAATCCACGAGGCGGTGCACAACCTGCGTCACGCCTTGCATTCGCACCACGGGCATTGGAGCCCGGAAGAAATCGTTCGTGTCGCGGCGCTGCTCAACGGCACCGCCCAAGCCATTGCCGACGGGAAAGCCCAATGAATACACAAGCCATTCACCGCGTGACCCACGAAATCAAACGCCGCCGCCTCGACGTACTGCGCGTGGTCGACATCACTCCGCGCATGCGCCGCATCACCCTGGGCGGGCCGGAACTGGCGGGCTTTGTCAGCCTGGGCAGCGACGATCACATCAAGCTGCTGTTCCCGCAGAATGCCGCCGAGCAAGCGGCGCTGGAAAGCCCGACGTTCAGCATCAAGGGAGACGGCCCGCAGCCGGCCATGCGCGACTACACGCCACGGCGTTTTGACCTGAACATTGGCGAATTGGACATCGACTTCGTGCTGCACGGAGACGGCCCCGCCTCCACCTGGGCCGAGCAGGCCAAGGTGGGTCAGCACCTGTACATCGGCGGGCCACGGGGCTCGATGATCGTGCCGGATATGTTCGACAGCTACCTGCTGATCGGCGACGAAACCGCGCTGCCGGCCATCGGTCGTCGCCTGGAAGAACTGCCGGCCGGGCGAAAGGTGCTGGCGGTGATCGAGATCGCGAATACCGCAGAGAAACAGGTCCTGCACAGTCAGGCCGATGTCGAGGTGATCTGGGTCATTCGCGGCCAGGATGATCTGCTGGAAACCGTGCAGAACCTGACGCTGCCGAGCGGCTCGCTGTACAGCTTCGTCGCGACCGAAACCAAAGTGTCGCGCCAGGTACGCCGGGTGCTGCTGGATACGCACAAGGTCGATGAAACGTTCCTTAAGGCCGTCGGCTACTGGCGCGCCGAGGGCAGTGAAGAAGCGTGAATCAAGGTCGGGGCTTGATAACTTTATCCAGCCCCACCACCGCCAACGCGATCAGCACAAACCCCGCCAAAATCCCTCCGGCATTCACGAACACTTGTGGATAACCAAGGGTGGCCACATCGATGAACGGGTACTGATACTGCCCGAGCAAATCCCCGCGCAGCAGCGCATAAGCGAAGTACACCAGCGGGTAAATCATCCACGCGCCGATGTGCTTGAGGCGAAGGCTGCCCTTGGGCACGCACCGCCACCAGTAAATCAAAAACAGCACCGGCATCACGTCATGCAGCAGTTCATCGGCGATCAACTGAAAGCCTTCGGGCTGCCATAAATGCCGCAGCAACAGGCTGTAGGCCAAGCCCACTACCAAGATGCTCACCGTGATACCGCTGCTGATCGCCGGCCTGAGAAAAAACCGCTTCGCCGCCGAGTCCCGTTGGACCAAGGCATAGCTCAACACCACCACCGCCAGGGTGTTGGTGAGCACAGTGAAGAAACTGAAAAAGTTGATCAGCCCGCCCAGCAAGCTTGCGCCGCTGGACCAGCGCGAATAGAAAATCAGGTATTGCTGAATCGCCAACCCCACCCAACCGGCCAGTGCTGTCGCCGCTATAAACCGCTTCATGGATTCAATCCAGCGGACGTTTGGTGCGCATCAGCTTTACGTACAACCCTTCGACTTTCTCCCGCGCCCACGGCGTCTTGCGCAGGAACGTCAGGCTCGACTTGATACTCGGGTCGCTCTTGAAACACCGCACATCAATGCGCTCGGCCAGGCCTTCCCATTCGTAGTGCTCCACCAAGGTGGTGAGGACGTGCTGCAGGGTTACACCGTGAAGGGGGTCGTTGCTTGTCGCGGTCATGCCAGGCCTATGAAAAAAGTAATCACGAAGGCGCACACCTTATCACCCCCTCCGCTCAGGGATAAAAAGTTCCCGTGGCTCGCGAAAAAGAGATGTTATATTGTAACTATAACTTTCAAATCTTTTCGTCGTTTTGCCAAGGAATGTCCGATGTCCCTCTCTTCTCTGTGGCGCTTGACCCCGCTTGCCGCCGCCCTGCTGATCAGCTCCGAAGCCCACGCCCTGGAGTTGCAACCCCAAGTCATCACCGGCAACCCGCTGGGCAGCGAGCAACTCGCTTCACCGACCACCGTGCTGGAAGGCGATGACCTGACCCTGCAACAAAAAGGCAGCCTTGGCGAAACACTGAACAAGCAGCCGGGTGTGTCGTCTTCGTACTTTGGTCCAGGCGCCAGCCGGCCAATCATCCGTGGCCAGGACGGCGATCGTATTCGTATCTTGCGCAACGGCGTGGGCGCCCTGGACGCGTCGTCGCTGTCTTATGACCATGCGGTGCCGCTGGACCCGGTCAACGTCGAACGCATCGAGATCGTGCGCGGCCCCGCTGCATTGCTGTACGGCGGCAGCGCCATCGGTGGCGTGGTCAACACCTTCGACAACCGCATCCCCACCGAAGCCATTGAAGGCATCCACGGCGCCGGTGAACTGCGTTATGGCGGCGCCGACACTACACGCAGCAGCGCGGGCAAACTCGAAGCCGGCAACGGCACGTTCGCCCTGCACCTGGACGCCAACGCACGGGAATTCAACGACCTGAAAATCCCCGGCCAGGCCCGCAGCCGCCATGCACCGGAAAGCGAAGACGGACCCGGCAAAAACGGTCGCCTGGGCAACAGCGACGGACGTCAGGACGGTGGCGCGGTGGGCGGTTCCTACACGTGGGACGACGGTTACGCCGGGCTGTCCTACAGCAGCTACGACGCCAACTACGGCTCGCCGGCCGAACAGGACGTGCGCATCCGCATGAAGCAGGATCACTACGCCTTTGCGTCCGAGATCCGCAACCTGCAAGGCCCATTTACCTCGGTGAAACTCGACGCGGGCTACACCGACTACGAGCACCGCGAAATCGAAGGCGGCGAAACCGGTACGATCTTCAAGAACAAAGGCTATGAAGCCCGCGTCGAAGCGCGTCACCAGCCCATCGGCCCGTTCGATGGCGTGGTCGGCGCCCAAGTGACCCGCAACGAGTTCTCGGCCCTGGGCGAAGAAGCCTTCGTACCGCAGACCGACACCAACGCCGGCGCGCTGTTTATCCTCGAAGAAATGCAGGCCACCGAGCGCCTCGCACTCAGCCTTGGCGGACGCCTGGAACACACCAGCGTCGAGCCGGATGCCAAGGGCAACGCGCGCTTTGCCGGCGCCGACAAAACCAACGATTTCACCGCCGGCAGCCTGTCCTCGGGTGCGGTGTATACGCTGACGCCGATCTGGTCCCTGGCGGCGACTCTGGGCTACACCGAACGTGCGCCGACCTTCTACGAGCTGTACGCCAATGGCGCCCACGTCGCCACCGGCACCTACGAACTGGGCGATGCCAACCTGAAGAAAGAAAAAGCCGTGTCCAGCGACCTGGCCCTGCGCTTTGACAATGGCACGCATAAGGGCAGCTTCGGTGTGTTCTACAGCCGCTTCTCCAACTACATCGGCTTGCTCGGCACGGGTCGTACCCTGAACGACGAAGGTGAAGAAGACGCGAATGGCATTCCTGAGTACGAATACTCCGGCGTGCGTGCACGTTTCGCCGGCTTTGAAGCTCAAGATCACATCAAGCTCGGCGAAGGCGCCTACGGCAAATTCGCCTTGGAGCTGTCGGGCGACTATACCCGCGCCACCAACCTCGACACCGGCGACGCCTTGCCGCGCATTGCGCCGCTGCGTTTGAACAGCGGATTACTGTGGGAACTCGACCGCTGGCAGGCACGCATTGACGTGGAACACGCGGCAGGCCAAGGCCGTGTTCCGGATAACGAAAGCGGCACCGACGGTTACACCACATTGGGCGCGAGCGCGGGTTATCACTTCAATGTCGGTGGCAGCCAGTGGTTGGCGTTTGTGAACGGTGAAAACCTGACCAACCAGACTGTGCGTTATGCCAGCTCGATTCTGCGGGACATCGCACCGGCACCCGGTCGCAGTGTGCAGTTCGGCATCCGCACCACCTTCTGACGCACACCGCTAACCCCTTGTGGGAGGGGGCTTGCTCCCGATGGCAATCGGTCAGATAACCCAACGGTGTCTGCTCCACCGCCATCGGGAGCAAGCCTTCTCCCACACTTATTGTGCAGCGACGTTCTGTCACTGTTACCAAATCGGAAATGATGCATCTTGCGATTTGCGCTTTCTCTCGACGCGTCCGCGCTTTATCCTTGTCGGCAATAACCTGAAACGTTTCACTCCCCGGTCGACCCCATCTTGCTGAATATTCCCACACACCAAGACAGCGCTGTCTTACATCGACCTGCGCCTGGGTATAAATCGCGCGCCTGTGGATAACCCTCGCAATCCTCAGAAAAACCGAATTAACGCTGAACCAAGCCTGTGCCGAATCGTCATCTACAGTGAGTGAAGCACGGGGTTACACAATTATTCCAACGTCACGGAGAAACACACTATGAGCACTGATGGTGCTTCAAGCCCAAGCCGCCTGCTGCCCAGGTTGCTAGGCGTCTTGCTGCTGATCATGGGCCTGGCCCTGCTGGCCGGCGGTATTAAGCTGACGATGCTCGGCGGGTCGCTGTATTACCTGCTGGCCGGTATCGGCATCGCCCTCACCGGCGTCCTGCTGCTGGCTACCCGCCGCGCAGCGCTGGGCCTGTACGCGCTGGTGCTGTTCGCCAGTACCGTGTGGGCATTGTGGGAAGTCGGCCTGGACTGGTGGCAGTTGGTGCCACGTCTGGCACTGCTGTTCGCCCTCGGCATCGTCATGTTGCTCCCGTGGTTTCGCCGTCCGTTGCTGCGTGGCCAACCTGCCCCGCTGGGCACTGGCGCGCTGAGCGTGGCCGTGGTGTTGGCCGGCGCTGCCGCCCTTGCCAGCCAATTCACCAACCCCGGTGAGATCAAAGGCCAACTGGACCGCGACGCGGTGCCGGGCATGGCCAATGCTGCGCCGTCCCAGGCTGATGGCGATTGGAATTCCTACGGTCGTTCGGCCTTTGGTGATCGTTACTCGCCACTGGCGCAGATCACCCCGGAAAACGCCCACAAGCTGGTTCCGGCGTGGACGTACCGCACCGGCGACATCCCTGGCCCGAACGATCCAGGCGAGACCACCGCGGAAAACACCCCGCTGAAAGTCAACGGCATGCTCTACGTGTGCACGCCGCACAGCCAAGTGATCGCCCTGGACCCGGACACCGGCAAGGAAATCTGGCGCTTCGATCCGAAGATCAGCAGCCAAGGCGCTGAGAACTTCAAAGGTTGGGCGCACATGACCTGCCGTGGCGTGTCGTATCACGATGACGCGGTATACGCTTCCGAGCAGAGCCCGACCGGCAGTGCCAGCGCTGCGCCGGTGAGTGCCGTCTGCCCGAAACGTATTTTCGTACCGACCGCCGATACCCGTCTGATCGCGCTGAACGCCGACACCGGCAAGATGTGCGAAGACTTCGGTGACAAAGGCCAGGTCGACCTGCGTGCCAATATCGGCAGCTTCGCCCCAGGCGGTTACTACTCCACGTCGCCACCGGCCGTGACCAAGAACCTGGTTGTGATCGGCGGTCACGTGACCGACAACGTCTCCACCGACGAGCCTAGCGGTGTCATCCGCGCGTTCGACGTGCACACCGGCAAGCTGGTGTGGAACTGGGACAGCGGCAACCCGGACGACACCACCCCGTTGGCCGAGGGTAAGACTTACACCCGTAACTCGCCGAACATGTGGTCCATGTTCGCCGTGGATGAAAAACTCGGCATGCTTTACCTGCCGATGGGCAACCAGATGCCCGACCAATACGGCGGCGACCGTACCGACGATTCCGAAAAATACGCCGCTGGCCTGACCGCCCTGGACATCGACAGCGGCCATGTGAAGTGGACCTTCCAGTTCACTCACCATGACCTGTGGGACATGGACGTAGGCGGCCAGCCGTCGCTGATCGACATCAAGACCGAAGCCGGCGTGAAGCAGGCCGTCATGGCGTCGACCAAGCAAGGCAGCATCTACGTGCTGGATCGCGCAACCGGTCAGCCGGTCGTGCCGATCCATGAAGTGGCTGTTCCGCAGGGCGCAGTGGCGGGCGACCGTACCTCCCCTACCCAACCGAAGTCCGAACTGAACTTCATGCCGCCGCCGCTCAAAGAGCGCGACATGTGGGGCGTGACGCCGTTCGACCAACTGCTGTGCCGCATCGATTTCAAATCCATGCGCTACGACGGTCCGTTCACCCCGCCATCGCTGCAAGGCTCGATCGTTTACCCAGGTAACTTCGGCGTGTTCGACTGGGGTGGCATTTCTGTCGATCCAGTGCGCCAGATCGCCTTCGTGAACCCAAGCTACATGGCGTTCAAGTCCAAGCTGATCCCAGCTGCCGACATCGCCAAGCAAGGTCCACGCGTCAGCGAAACCGAAGGCGTGCAGCCGAACAAAGGCGCGCCGTACGGCGTGATCCTGGAAGCGATGCTGTCGCCAATGGGCCTGCCGTGCCAGGCACCGGCGTGGGGTTATGTGGCAGCGGTCGACCTGACCACCCACAAAACCATCTGGATGCACAAGAACGGCACCGTGCGCGACAGCTCGCCGGTTCCGATCCCACTGAGCATGGGCGTACCTAGCCTGGGCGGCACCTTCACCACCGCCGGTGGCGTGTCCTTCCTCAGCGGTACCCTCGACCAGTACCTGCGTGCGTATGACGTGAAAAACGGCAAGCAACTGTGGGAAGGCCGCCTGCCAGCGGGTGCGCAAACCACACCGATGACCTACACCGGCAAGGACGGCAAGCAGTACGTGCTGGTCGTGGCGGGTGGTCATGGTTCCCTGGGTACCAAACAGGGTGACTACGTAATGGCGTTCAAACTGCCGGATTAAGCGTTACCGGCGGCAAAACAAAGGCGGCTACCCTCACAGGTAGCCGCCTTTTTCATAAACAACACAGATCAAAATGTGGGAGGGGGCTTGCCCCCGATGGCAGTGGGTCAGCCAATGCTCATGTCACTAGCGCACTGCTATCGGGAGCAATCCCCCTCCCACGCTTGCCGCCGGCACTCATGAAACTAGTGCTCGATCACTTCACCGCGCATCACCGCCAACCGTGCAATCAACCGATTCTGCACCGGCACCGAGATCCCTTCGCTGTCCATCGCCTTGATCAAATCCTCCACCAACGCATTGAAGTCACTGCGGCTCACATTCTGGCCCTTGTGACTCTCGGCCATGCTGTCACCGGTGTAGGTGCACGGCCCGCCTGCTTCGACGCAGAACTGTTCGATCAATTTGTTGCGCAGGCGCTGGATATCGACGCGCCGAAAGCGTTCGACGATGCGCTGATCCCGGGCAATGTTGAGCAGCATGCCTTCGACAATCCGCGTGATGCCGGGCATGGCGCCAAGGTCGCGGTACAGGCTGTCGTCCTTGGGCGGTTGCTGGGCGCAGGCGCTGAGCAGCAGCACCAGCGCAATCGGTAAAAGGCGCATTAGAAACTCCCCTGCACGGACAGGTAGGTGCCGTTCTGGTTATCCAACGTAGCGATTTCGCCGAGGCGCGCGTAGGCCAGCACAAACGACACATGCTTGTTGGGAAAGTAGCCGACAAACACGTCCGCCCAGTCGCTTTCGCCAGCGAACGACAAGTTATCGGGCTTCTCGCGGTACTCCACGCCCACCGCCCAGCGCGGGTTGAACAGCAGGGCCACCGACCCTTCCTTGAGCAGGCTGCGACGGTCGCGGCGGTCGCCGCCGAAGCCTAGCAGGCCGGTTTCATTGGCGCGGCTGTAGCGCAGGCTACCGTTGACCAGCACGTTGTAGCCAAACGCCGCGCCCATGAACAAACGGCTGGCGGCGAGGTAGCCCTCCACGTCGCTGTCACGCTTGGCGCCGACCAGGCTGGGGATGTCGAAGTTGGTCTGGTGTTTGTATTCCAGGCCCAGCGAAACCTGCGGCAAGCGGTCGTAAATCACGTCACCGAACAGGCGAAGCTTCACACCGAGCACATCCTGGCCAAGGTTGTCTTCCGGCAGATTCAGCTTGTGCACCAGGCTGCCGAGGTCAAAGCGCTGGCGGGCGAAAGAGACTTCGACGCGGTTGTCATAGGCCAACGCCAGCCCCGCCACGTCCAGCCGATAGTCCGGCAGGTTGACGGTGGTGGCGAACGCCGTGGCGCCCCACTCGTGCTGTTCGCCATAGCCGGCCAGCACCGCCCACGGCGTGATGCCGCCGCCCGCCGTGCCCTCGATGCTGCTGGCACCGCCGGTGGCGATCAGGCGGCCGTTGTCGGCCAGGGTGGTTTGCACAGTCAGGGCGGCCAGGCAGCCGATCAGTAGAGAAAGACGCACGTCAGCCACTCAATGAACCAGGGAAGTTTGCGCACTGAGTGGCAACGCCACCCAGGCTTCGAAAGCGTCGGCGCTCAAAGGCCGACTGATCAGATAACCCTGGGCCGTGTCGCACTGCCAGCGCTCCAGCAGGCGCAGGCTATGGGCATATTCAACGCCCTCGGCAACCACTTTGAGGCCCAGGTTGTGGCTCATTTCGATGGTGGAACGCACGATCACCGCGTCCTCACTGGTTTCATCGAGGTTGCGCACAAAGGATTGGTCAATCTTCAACTCTTGCACCGGTAGACGCTTGAGGTGCGCGAGGGACGAATAGCCGGTGCCGAAGTCATCCACCGACAGACTGATGCCGCAATCACGCAGCAAGTGCAGGACTTTGAGGGCTTTTTCCGGCTCGCGCATCACTGCGCTTTCGGTGATTTCGAACACCAGTTGCTCAGCCGGCAAACCATAGCGACGCAGCAACGCCGAGACGCGGTGGGCCAGTTCATCGCCGAGCAAATCATCCGCCGAGATGTTCAACGACAACTGCAGGTACAGGCCACGGCGGTTCCACTCACACAGCTGACGAATGCCCTCTTCGATCACCCAGTGGGTCAGCAACTGAATACTGCCGGAGCGCTCGGCCAAGGGAATGAACTCCGCCGGCGAGACCATGCCGAACTGCGGATGCTGCCAGCGCAGCAAGGCTTCGGCCTGACGTACGTGGCCCTCACGAATGTCCAGCTTGGGCTGGTAATGCAGCAGCAATTGGCCTTGGTTGGGCGCGTGGCGAAGGTCGCGGATCAGCGTGATCTGGCGGCGGTGCGCGAGGTCACGGCCATGTTCATAGACCTGCAGGCGACCGGGCATTTGCGCGGCGTCTTTCATGGCGATGGCCGCGCGTTCAAGCAAGGTGTGCGGGCTTTCGCCATCGGCTGGGAATGCGGCGATGCCCAAACGGCAGTCCAGCGCCAAGTCATGGCCGTTGATGCGCTGGGGCCGCAGCAACAGTTGTTGGAGTTTGTCGGCCATGCCCACCGCCTCGTCGCTGCCTGCGCCTTCGAGCAATAGCAGGAACTCGTCGGCGATCAGATGCGCCAGGGTATCGCCGGGACGCAGCACGGCTTCCAGGCGACGGCTGACGGCAAGCAGCAATTGGTCCACCGCGTCAGTCCCGGCGGTTTCGCTGGCGACGCGCAAGTTGTCGATGCCCAGGTAGATCAACGCGACCGGCCGATTCAACGCAATGGCGCTGCCCAGACGCTCCATGGCCAGTGCCCGATTCGGCAGGCCGGTGAGGCGATCATGCAAAGCATTGTGGGCAAGCTGCTGTTCGCGCTCGGCGATGCCGCTTTGCATGGAATTGACCGCATGGGCCAGTAACCCCAGTTCGTCACTGCGGGCCAGGGTCACGGGTGTTTGATAGTCGCCCTGGCCAATGCGCTCGGCCGCCAGGGCCAGCGCCTGCACTGGGCGCGACACGGTGCGCGCCAGCAGCAAGGCACCGATCAACGAAGCCAGCAACGCGACCAGTGCGATGGCGAGGATCTTCTCATCCAACGGCACAAAGGCTTGCATCGCCGCATCCAGCGGGCTTTGCAGCAACGCCAGGACTTTGCCGTTTTCATCGCTGGCCAATACCAACGACTGATTGAGGAAACGCTGCTCCAGGTGATCGGTGGTGGACACGCCACGGCGCGTGGAATCGCCCTGCATCAATGCAAGGATGCTCCTGCGCAGCTCTTGAGGTTGGGTGGTGACCAACTCGCCTGGCTGGTCTTTTTCAATCGCCAGGAACGACACTTCCAGGTTGCTCAACGAGCGCAACTCATCGGCGAACGCACCGTCCATGCTGAAGCCCATCACCACCCGCGCAATCGGCAGCGGCGCCAGCACCGAGGCTTCCACCAACAGGTGCGGCTTGCCTTGCAGCGGCACAATCAACATGACCTGGCGATTGCGCCGGGCCTCGCGCAGCGACTGGTCATACTTGAAGGTCGAGCCTTCGGGCACTTCGCTGAGGGTACTGGCCAGGACTTTGCCGTCCATGCCCAGCAGGATCATGTCACTGGCGTTGATGCGCTTGCCGTGGTTGAGCAGCACCGAGCGCATCGTCGCCGAATCGCCACTGGCCACCGCATCACGAAAACCGAAGTCGGCCGCCAACAGTTGCACACCGTCAGCGAGGCGCCGCCCGCGTACGTCCAGCAAGCGCTCGAATACCCGCGCGCCCACATCCAACTGGGCCAGCGCCTGGCTGCGCACCGCTGAATTGGTGGCAGCCTTGACGCTGAAATACAGTGCGCCGATCACCACCAGCAACAGCAGGATCAGGACGCTGGCGACCCGCGCCTGGAAACTACTGCGCAGTTTCACGGGCGGCTCGATTGAAGGCATCGCCAAAGGCACTTGGCGTCGGCGGAAGATCCTCGGACGCCGGCTCCAGGGCCAGCACTACGTTGTGTCTCAGGCCAGCGGCAGGCACGTGCAGGGTACCGCCGTCCAAGGGCTGCATATCCGCCAACTGCGGGTGCCATAGGGTGGCGTGGTAATCACCGGGCGCCAGCTGCTCCAGGTGCACTTGGCCCTGGGCATCGCTGACAGCGAAGAGCGGGTCATCGGTGACGTAGATGTAACCGAGCATCCAATCATGGATATTGCAGCCCAGCACCACCACGCCGGGTTTGTCGAACAGCAGCGGCTCGGCGGGCGTGCCTTCGTACAGGCGCAGTTCGAAACGTTTGGCGGCGCTGAACGAATAGACCTGATGCCGGATGTTGTCGCTGTTGGGGAAGCGCACCTGAGTGCCGGTGTGTACCGCCAGCACATGGGGCGCAAAGCGCTGGCCGCGTTGGTCCATATTCGCCTTGAGCACGGCCGACGATGAGCCGGGCGGGCCTTGCAGGGTCACGACCGCATCCGCCACCGGGCTGCCATCGGCCCGCTTGAACACCAGGTCCAGCGTGGCCGCCGACGCAGAGCCGGCCAACATCAGCATCAGCGTCAGGGAGAGCAAGGGAGGAGTTCGGGCCATGGTCGATCCGCAAAAAATGGAAAATGAGCGGCCAGCCCTGGCACAGTGGGTTACGGTCATGATGCCGCAAACAAGGCACAATGCCATCATGCAATAGCGCTGGATACTTGACCGTTGGTCGGTAAATAACTGTGCAAACGGTCAAGCCTTGTAGAGCGTATCGGCCTGGGGCCTAAAAACTATAGACGCGGGCTTCAGACCGGCGCGCGCTCGCGGCGCATCCACATCTCGAACGCCATGGCATTGAGCGGCCGACTGATGAGGTAGCCCTGGGCCGTATCGCAGTTCCACTGTTTGAGGAGTTTGAGACTGGGCTCGAACTCCACCCCTTCGGCCACTACCTTGAGCCCCAGGTTGTGGCTCATTTCGATGGTGGAACGCACGATCACGCCGTCGCCCGTGGCGCTGTCGAGGTTGCGCACAAACGACTGGTCGATCTTCAATTCCTGTACCGGTAAGCGCTGCAATTGCGCCAGCGACGAATAGCCCGTGCCGAAGTCATCCACCGACAGGCTGATGCCACACCCACGCAATTGTTCCAGCACGCTGAGGGCCTGCTTCGGGTTGTGCATGATCGCGCTTTCGGTGATCTCGAAAATCAGTTGCTGGGCCTGCACGTCGTAGTGTTCCAGCAAGGTGGTCACACGAATCGCCAGGTCATCATCGGCCAGGTCGTCCACCGAAATATTCACCGACAACTGGATATGCAATCCGCGCTGCGCCCACTCGCCGATCTGACGAATAGCCTCTTCGATCACCCACTGGGTCAGGCCACCCATGCTGCCAGTGCGTTCAGCCAGGGGAATGAACTCGGCGGGCGATACCAGCCCCAGCGTCGGATGCTGCCAGCGCAGCAAGGCCTCGGCCTGGCGAACATGCCCGTGCAGGAGGTCGAGCTTGGGCTGATAACACAGGTGCAACTCACCTTCGACGACCGCACGGCGCAGGTCGCGGATCAGGCTGATCTGGCGCTGGTGCGCAAGATCGCGGTCCTGCTGGTAGATCTGTAGATAACCGGGCAGCGTCGTTGCATCGTGACGCGCGATGGCCGCACGGCTGATCAACTCTTCCACATACTGGCCGTCGGCGGGGTACGCCGCGATGCCGATACTCACCTCGTGGCGCACTTCGTCATTGCCGATGCGCTGGGGTTCGGTAAGCAGCGCGTAGAGGCGGTCTGCGCGGGCTACGGCGCGGTCAACCTCGGTATTTTCCAGCAACAACAGGAATTCGCTGCTGGTGATGCGCGCGGCGGTATCGCTGGCCAATAGGCTCATGGACAGACACCGGCTGGCCTCGCGCATCATCTCTTCGACGCCCTCGGGACCGAAGCCCTCGTTGATGACCCGGTAGTTTTCGATGCCCAGGTACAGCAACACTACTGGCCGACGCGCACTGATCGCGCTGCCCAGGCGCTCCATCGCCAGCGCGCGATTGGGCAACCCGGTGAGAGCGTCATGCAGGGCGTTATGGGCCAGTTGCCGTTCGCGCACGGCGATGCGGCTTTGCATGGCATTGAACGCACGGGCCAACAGGCCGAATTCATCGTGGCTGCGCACCCGCACCGGCGTGCGGTAATCCCCCGCGCCAATGCGCCCGGCCGCCTCCACCAACGCATTGAGCGGGCGCGACACCCGCCGCGCCAGGAACAACGCACCGGCCAACGAGACCACCAGCACGGCCAGGGCGATCCCGAGGAACTGCCGGTCCAGCGGCGCAAAAGATTCCAGCGCGTGGTCCAGCGGGCTTTGCAGCAATACGCGCACCTCGTTGCCGTCACCGGTGTTGGCCAGCGGCAACACTTGGCTGAGCACACGCTCACCGTAAAACGGATGGATCTGCGCCTCTGGGTTCAAAGGCGCATCGTGGAGCAGGCTGAGGGTGCCGGCCTGATAATCGACAGGCTGGGTACTGAACAACGGACCGGGCCTGCCGTCCTGCACGCTGAGAAACGACACCTCCAGGTTGCTCATGGAACGCAGTTCGTTGGCGAACAGTTGGTCCATGGCAAAGCCCATGACGACGCGGGCGATAGGCAGGGGGTCGAGGACTTCATCCTGCACCAGCAAGTAAGGCCGCCCGTCCAAGGCGACAATCACCATTTGCAAGCCGTCACGCCGCGCATGGCGCAAGGCAGTGTCATAGGGAAAAAGCTGCCCGCGCGTGAGGATGGGCAACGTGCTGACCACGACCTTGCCATCCAGCCCCAGCACAAACACCTCGCTGGAACGGACGCCGGAGCCATGCCGACGCAGTGCAGCCAGAATCGACACCGTGTTGCCTTCGGCCACGGCTTGCTTGAACGGGCCGTCGACGGTGAGCCAATCGAGGCCGTATTGCAGGCGACGCCCGCGCAGGTCCAGCAGACGCTCGAATACCTGGGTTCCGGTTTTCAACTGGACTTGCGCCTGGTTCTCCACCGCGCGGGTGGTGGCGGCCTTGACGGCAAAATAGGTGGCGGCGACGACCACCAGCAGTAGCAGTGCCAGCACCCCGGCGATGCGAGTTTGGAACGTATGGCGCCACGTCATGGCGGTGCCCTCTGGCAGTGTTCGCCTCTCTCTGCCACTACGTCCTTTTGTCATGTGCATTCCTTGCGACAGCTGACCTGGCGTCAAAAAAATATCCATTTTCGTTGGATATTGGGTGTGAGGAGATTAGCTGGGAGTTGGGGGGTGTGCATTCAATAAACGTGGGGATTTAGGTGGCGGTTTATTGGCGACAGAGGGTTGGCTTGGGGGGCATATCCGTTATTTGGGTAACGGCGGGTATTGGTTCCGCCCTTACGGCGGGTCACTTTGGAAAAGCCCCAAAGTAACCAAAGGGCTCTTGCCCCAACACTCGGCACCTCGCTTAGGCTCGGTGTGCCCGCACTCCGGCTTGAATCCGTGGGCCGCCGCAATGGGCCATCCATGGCCCAGTGCGGCTAACCCGGCGTCCTGCCGGGTTACCCACGGATTCAAGCCTGCGTGCGGCCAGCGTGTTTAACGGGGCGCCTAAGATCACGATCAAAAGCGCAGATCAAAAGACCGCTGACTTCGTCAGCGAAAAGGATGTAAGAGCAAAGGCAAAAGCAGATCTAAAGCAGTTCTAAAGCAGTTCTAAAGCAGTTCTAAAGCAGTTCTAAAGCAGGCTGGGACTTATCTGATATGTGGAGATCAAAATGTGGGAGGGGGCTTGCTCCCGATGAGGGTGTGTCAGTTGATGCAGCTGTGACTGACCCACTGCCATCGGGAGCAAGCCCCCTCCCACATTTGGAATGAGTTCGGCTTAAGAACCCGGTCGGCTCTAAGGCCGCCGCGCTGTTGCTTTTGATCTGGAATCGCCCCGTCAACCACGCTGGGCCAACATTCCGGCCTTTCCAAAAGTGACCCGTTGTAAGAGCGGATCCATAGGCGGCCGTTACCGCAGCAACGGATATGCCCCCCAACCCACGCACTCAATCAAACACCACGCGCCCGCATGAAATCCCCCCACCTGCGCACCAGGTAGTTGTGCTCATCCATCACCGAGTTCCACACCGCAATATGCCCCATCCGCTGCTCATACGAACCACCATCGCGCACTTCGCCAATATCGATCAGCGGCAATCCATCACTCCCCAACAATTCCTCCCGCGCAGGCTTGCCGGCGTACCAGTAATCCCACTCGGCGCTGCTCAGGTGATCGCGGCTGCGCGCCGGGTTGCCGATGTAGTAACCCTGGCGGGCCATGACCGCGCCGGGCCAGCCGGACAACCACCAATTGAGGTAGGCATAGGCCGCATCCAGCACCGGGCCTTGGGCATGGCGCGACAGTGACAAACCGCCAAACCAGGCGCGATAGCCTTCGCGGGGCACGGCCAGGCGGTACTTCACTCCGGCGCGGTGCAGGCGCATCAGCGTCGGCGACCACAGGCTCTGGATATCGATGCTGGGGCTGAGCATCAGTTGCGCAGCCTCTTCATCGTCGGACCAGAACGCAGCGAAATGCCCTTCTTTCTGTTTGCGCACCAGAATGTCAGCAAGCACGTCGATCTCTTCGATGCTCATATTGCCGATGTCGTTAAAGCGGGCCAGTCCCGCGCCCTGCACCGCCAGTGCGGCGTCCAGGGCGCCGATGGCGGCGTCACTTTGCAGCGCTGTGCGCGCGCGCCAGGCCGGGTCCAGCAGCCAGCCCCAGCTTTCGTTGCCGTGGCAAAAACCTTCGGGCAGGCGCTCGGGGCGGTAGGCGAAACTGTCGGCGTTGTGGGTCAGGGGCAGCATGCTGATGCGGTCGGTGACGGTGCTGCCGAGGCTGCCGTCGTGCTGCACAAATAAACGCTCACTGGGCACGCTGCCGCTGCCCAGGCGGTCGCTGGGCGACAGACGCCCGCGTTTGGGCAGGTCGTTGATCTCATGCCACAGCGCGATGCGCCGTGTGTCGATGGGCTGGATCGCCCGGGCCGGCCACACGAAGTCGACGTTATGAAACCACTGGTCGTACAGGTCGTAGCTGTCGGGCTGCATCACCGCAATGCGTTGGGCCTGTTCAACGTCGTGCACCTGGTACACCAGGCGAATACCCAGCTCCTGTTCGGCACGTACGCGCAGGGTTTCAAGCAAGGTCACGGAGGTGCCGAGTACGCGTAAAGTGATCATCCGGCGAACCGCCGCGAGAACACATCAAAAGAACGCCGCAACAGCGCAGGGTCAAGACCACGCAGGATAAACACCAGGCGCGATTGCCGGTCTGTGCCCGGCCACGCAGGCAGATGGACCGGGGCATGCAGGCAGTGCTGCACGCCATGAATGACGATGGGGGCGTTGCTTGCGTTCACGTTGAGCAGTCCTTTGACGCGAAGGATTCGTTCGCCGTGGCATCTTAACAGCATCGACAACCACACCCCGAAGCCGACCCAGTCCAGCGGCTGGTCGAAGGTCAGGCTGCACACTTGCGCCGCACCGTGGGTGGCGGTGGTGGTTTGATGCAGTTGCCAACGGCTGACTTCCATCGCCGGCTCGGCGCTGCGCAAGCCTTCGCCCAGCAGCAATTGATCGCCGCTGTGAATGTCATGGGTATTGAGGATCGGCGTGCCGGTATTGAGTGCCCGCAGATGCGCGCGCAGGGGCTCGCACTCGCCCGCCAAGTCCGTTTTGCTCAGCAGCAAACGGTCCGCAGCCGCCACCTGGGCCAGCCATTCCGGGTGCAGGCGCTCTTGCAGGGCGGCGTGGCTGGCATCGACCAGCGTGATCACCAGGCCGATATGAAAACGTCCACGCAATTGCACATCGTTGTTCAGGGTGGCGAGGATCGGTGCCGGGTCGGCCAGGCCGGTGGTTTCCAGGATCACGCGTTTGAACGCGGGTATTTCGCCACGCTCGCGGCGCTGCAACAGGCCGAGCAACGCGTCCTTGAGTTCGCCACGGATCGAGCAGCAGATGCAGCCGCTGGGCAGCAGCACGGTGTCTGGCGCGACTTCTTCCACCAACAGATGATCAATGCCGACGTCGCCGAATTCGTTGATCAGCAACGCAGTATCGCCGAGGCTTTCGCCTTGCAGCAGGCGTTTGAGCAAGGTGGTCTTGCCGCTGCCGAGGAAGCCGGTAATGACATTCAGCGCGATGCTCATGGGGTTGACTCCAAGTGATCCAACAGCCGTGGATCGAGAGGATCCAGCGGGCGGCCGAGCATGGTTTCGGCCGCCTGCCAGAGTTGATCCAGGCCGCTCGCCAGTTCCTGTTTACCGGTGGCGCCCAACAGCAGATAGGAGGCGCCCTGGAAATCTTCGACCTTGAGCCGGAACACCGCCAACACCTGGTTGATCGCAGCGATACGGCGCAGGCGCTCGCGGCGCCGGGGCAATTCGTCGCCCAGGGGATCACTCCAGTGCAGGTCTTCGCCGAGCAATCCGCAGAGTCCGCACATGGCTACACCTCACTCATGGCATGACATCGCCTGAGTTCGGGCCCAGGGTCTGGCCGACGAACAGATTGCCGCCCGGCTCGCTGGCGAGCAGCACGGCGGTAGGCGCGACTTCGTCCGCCAGGCCAAAGCGGCCCAAGGGCAGTTCGGCGGCCTTGGCGCGTTTCCAGTCGTCGCTGATGCCACCGACCAAAGGGGTTTCGATCGGGCCAGGGGCGATGGCGTTGACCAGCACGTTGTCCTTCGCCACTTCCAGCGCCAGGGACTTGGTAAACCCAATCACACCCGCTTTGGCCGCCGCGTAGTGAGTCAGTTCGGCGCCGCCCTTGATGCCCAGTTGCGAGGCCACATTAATGATCCGCCCCCAGCGCTGCGCGACCATGTGGGGCAAAGCGCGCTGGCTGGCGACGAACACGCTGGTGAGGTCGACGCGCAGCATGTCGTTCCACATCTCGATGGACAGGTCGACGCACCGCGCCTGGGTAAGCATGCCAGCGTTGTTGACCAGAATATCGATGCCGCCGAAATGTTCGACGCAGCGGTCGACACTGGCTTGGGCGCCTTCGACGGTGCCCACATCGGCCACGCACTCGACCACTTCGGCGCCGAGGTTGCGGCAGGTGATTGCGGTTTCAGCGAGGCTGGCGGCGTGGCGGTCGGCCAATAGCAGACGCGCGCCTTCAACGGCGTAGGCGCGGGCGATGGCGGCACCGATGCCGCTGCCGGCACCGGTGATCACGGCCCGGCGGTTGGTCAGTTGGTTCATGCAAAAACTCCTGAAAAATTCCACTTTCAATGTGGGAGGGGGCTTGCCCCCGATGGCAGTGGGTCAGTCAAAGATGGGCTAACTGAAACACCGCCATCGGGGGCAAGTCGAATCGTCGCACCGCCCCTCCCACATTTGGATCAAGTACATCAGTCAGTCAGGCCAGCGCACGGTCAGGCCGCCGTCAATGACGATGCTCTGCCCGGTTAAATAACTCGACGCATCACTGGTCAAGAACTGCACCAGCGACGCCACTTCATCCGCGCGCCCTACCCGCCCCAGCGGAATCGCCCGCGCGGCTTTCGCCAAACCTTCTGGCCCCAGCGAATTCTTCGCATCCAAGGACTGCGGCGTCTCGATCAAGCCTGGGATCACCGCATTGCAGCGAATCCCCAAACCGGCCAATTCCACCGCCAGCGACCGGCACAAGCCCGGCACACCGGCCTTGGCGGCGGCATAGTGCGAGTGCTCCTGCCAGCCATACACGCCGCCGGCAATCGAGGAAATCGCCACCAGCGCGCCGCCTTCCTTCATGTGCCGCGTCGCCGCACGGAAGGTGCGCATCACCCCCGTCAGGTCGACGTTGAGCATCTCGTCCCAGAGTGCATCGGTCATTTCCAGCAGTGGCGCGCGACGCAGCAAGCCGGCGTTGGCTACCGCGTAATCCAATCGGCCGAAGTGCTGCACGGCCTGTGCGGCCAGGGCGTCGACCGAGGCAGTATCACCGACATCCAGCGGCAACATCAGGCATTCGCCACCGGCCTCTTCCACCAGGGAAACGGTGGTCTGTGGATCATGGGGATCGGCCGGGTAGTACCCGCCCACCACCGCCACGCCGTTGCGCGCATACGCCACGGCGAGGGCTTGGCCGATGCCACTGGCGGCACCGGTAATCAAGGCAACTTTACGACTCATCAATCACTCCTTACTGAACGGTTTCCGGACGCACATGGCGCGCGGCAAACATCAGGACACCGGACAAAAAGCACGGCAAGGCGCCGAACCACAGCGCGGCGGTCTGCCAGTCGCTGCCGGCGGACAACACCTGGGTTGCACCGAAACCGGCGACTACTGCGCCAATCGGTCCCATGGCGTGGATGATCGCGCCACCGGTGGCGCGGATGCTGGTGGGGAAACTTTCGCTGATGAAGAACAGAGCCGCCGAGTACGGCCCGATCAGGAAGAACAGGCCCAGGCTGTAAAGCCCGACCACCATGGCCATGTTGCTTGGGCCAAACAGCATACCGGCGAACGACAGGCCGCCCAGCATCCAGCCCAGGCCGATCACGTTGCGACGGCCGATCTTGTCACCCATCCAGCCGTGGCTGAGGTAACCGCAGTAACCCACCAGGTTCGACAGCACCAGGATGATCAGCGAGTTCTCGAACGAGATGTGGTGCACGCTGACGATCACGGAAGTGCCCAACACGCTGAACACCTGGATCGCCGCCCAGTTGAGCAACAACGCAGCGCCGATCACCAGGGTGGCGCGGCGGGCCGGGCCACGGAACGCAGCTTTCAGGCCGGCCTTGCTGTGTTCGTCGTAATCCACGCCGTAGGTTGCCGCCACGTTCTGTGCTTCTGTCACCGCGCCGTTTTTGCGCAGTTGGCTGATGCGTTCATGGATCTGGAACTGCGGGCTCTCCTTGAGCTTGCGCGCCATGATCGCAATCACCACCGCCGGGATCGCGGCGAAGATAAAGCAGCCCTGCCAGCCGATGATCGGTAGCAACAGTGCAGTCAAGCCAGCGGCGATCAATGCACCGACCGGCCAGCCGCCCTGCACCAGGCTGTAGATGAAACCGCGACGTTTGGTCAGTCGCGGGTCTTCCGAGGCGCCGTACAGCTCACTCAGGTACGTGGCGTTGACGGTTTCCTCGGCATAGCCCAGGCCGCCCAACGAACGGATCAGAATCAGCGGTGACTTGCCCCACGCCCCACCAATCGCGGTCAGCGCCGAGCACAGCGCGGAACCGGCCACCGTGAAGATAATGCCCTTGCGACGGCCCAACTTATCGACCACAGGGCCGATGGCAAAGGCGACCACTGCCGTGCCCACCGCCACCCACGTCGCGATTTCAGCTTGCTCCACTTCACCCCAGCCAAAATGCCGGCCGATCTCCGGCAGCAAGGTGCCGAACAGGATGAAGTCATACACCGCAAACACCCAGGCGAAAAACGCAATCCAGGTCGCAAACCGCACTTCCTTGGAGGTGAGTTGCCGGGGTTTCCAGCCAGTCAGGTCAAGCTTGTTGTAGATGGACATGAGTCGCGCCTCGGAGGTGGGGGGCTGTTTTTCTAAGGGTCAGGTACGGGGTTGGCGGCGGATAAAGTCATCGGCGATTTCGTCGAAGGTGACGAAGCGCACGCCGGCATGGCTCTGGATGTGTTCGATCAGGCGCTCAAGCATCAACAGCACTTGCGGGCGGCCGGACACGTCGGGGTGGATGGTCATGGTGAACACCGCGTGTTCGTGTTCGCGATAGACCCAGTCGAACTGGTCGCGCCACATTTCTTCGAGGTGACGCGGGTTGACGAAACCGTGGCTGTTGGGGGCTTTCTTGATGAACATCATCGGCGGCAGGTCGTCCAGGTACCAGTTGGCCGGGATCTCCACCAGGTCGGTTTCTTCGCCGCGCACCAAGGGTTTCATCCAGGTGTCGGGGTGCTGGCTGTAGTCGATCTTGGTCCAGGTGTCGCCCTTGCGGACGTAGTACGGATGGAAGTCGTTGTGCATCAGACTGTGGTCGTACTTGATGCCCTTTTTCAGCAGCAGTTCGTTGGTGACCTTGCTGAATTCCCACCAAGGCGCGACGTAGCCGGTGGGACGTTTGCCAGTCACCTGAGTGATCAACTCGATAGATTTATCGAGGACGATTTCTTCCTGCTCGGCGGTCATCGCAATCGGGTTTTCGTGGCTGTAGCCATGCACGCCGATTTCGTGACCGGCGTCGGCCACGGCCTTCATCTGCTCAGGGAAGGTTTCCATCGAGTGGCCAGGGATAAACCAGGTGGTGCGCAGGCCGTAACGTTCAAACAATTTGAGCAGGCGCGGCGCGCCGATTTCACCGGCGAACAGGCCACGGGAAATATCGTCGGGCGAGTCTTCGCCGCCGTAGGAACCGAGCCAGCCGGCGACGGCGTCCACGTCAACGCCAAATGCACAGAGGATGTCTTTAGCCATGGTGTGTCTCCTTAAACGTTAATTACGGTTTCGACGGACAACGCTGCGCGCAGCAGGCGTGCGTCTTCTCCTGTCGGGGCGCTGAGCAGCAGCCCGGTGGGCAGGCCCTGGGCATCGCGGCCGCTGGGCAAGGTCACGCCTGGCATGTCCAGCAAACTGCCGGGCATGGTCAGGCGCAGGGTGGCGAGGTTGGTGTTCACGAAGAGGTCGTCGTCGTTTTCCAGGGGCGCCAAAGCGGGCGCGACGTGGGCGACGGTGGGGGTGATCAGGATCGCGCCGTCAAGGTCGTCGAGCAGTTGCTGTTGCAGACGACGGCGCGCATCGGTCAGGTGGATAAGTTGGCTGGCCGGCAGCGCGCGGGCGGCTTCGAGGCGGCGGCGCACGCGGGGGTCGAGTTGCTCAGCATCGGCGCTGTCAAGCAGGGTTTGGTGCAGGGCGAACGCTTCGAAGGCACCGAGCCAGCCGTGGTGTTTGATCAGGTCCAGAGTGGCCTGGAAGGTCGGGCATTCACGTTCTTCGATCAGCGCGCCTTGGGCCTTGAGTTGCGCCACGGCGCTCAGCAGATTGTTGCGCACAGCGGGCTCGACGTCCTGCTGCGCCAGTACAAAGCGCTGGCCTTTGAGGCTGCGGGCGCTGTGGGTCTGTGTGCGGCCATGGAGCAGGTCATCGATGGCCAGCGCATCACGCACGCTGCGGGTCAGCGGGCCGAGGCTGTCGAGGGAACGAGCCAGGGGAAATACGCCGTCACGGCTGTAACGTCGGCTGCTGCTGCGGTAACCCACCACACCATTGAGCGCCGCCGGGATGCGAATGGAGCCAGCGGTGTCGGTGCCCATGGCAATCGGCACAATGCCGGCGGCCACGGCCACGCCCGAACCCGAGGACGAGCCGCCGGAAATGCGCGGCTGGTCCGTGCCATGGGGGTTGTGCGGCGTGCCGAAATGCGGGTTGAGGCCCAACCCTGAATAAGCGAGTTCGCTGAGGTTGGTTTTGCCGATGCTGACCATCCCGGCGCGGCAAAGCAGGCCCACGCTCGGTGCGTCGAGCAAGGCCGCAGGCGCGTTGCGCCGGTAAGCAGCGCCGGCTGTGGTGACGCTGCCAGCCACGTCGAACAGGTCTTTCCAGGCCACGGGCACACCATCGAACCCGCTCAAGGGCTGGCCAGCTCGCCAACGGGCCGCGGACGCTTCGGCTTCACGGCGGGCGCGCTCGGCGGTCAGGGAAATGAAAACGCTGGCCGAGCGGCTCGCTTGATCGAGTGCCTGTTCGAGGGCTTGCACCGGGTCGCTGCGACCGCTGGCGAAATCCTCGGCCATTGATGTGGCGTCTGACATCAGGAGAACCTCATAAAACGTACATATTCATAAAATGTACATTTTACAAAGGCAGCTTTCGTGCCAGTCTCTGCGTAGCGCTGTTTACGCGGTTACGGTTTTTCGCCCATAGCAGCGGGATAGATGGTTTTGATCGATGGAAAAATGTCTTGCATCACACCTGGGATCCACCTCCAATGAAATAATGTATCTTTTATTAATAAGTACATTTTGGTGCAGAAAAGTAACAGTCACACCTTTCAGGCCCCAAAAAAGTGCCACCGACGTAGCACAGAGTGACAGGCGCAACTTATGAGAGAATCCCCGGCCACCGTCCTACAAGCCCCAGAGAAAGTGATGAAAGCAGTGTCCGCCTCGGCCTCCCGTTACGCGATGATTCACCAGGTGTTGCGCGACGCGATCGTCAATGGCACCGCCCGTCATGGCTTGGTTTTACTGGAAGCGCCCTTGGCCGAACTGTTCGGCACCAGCCGCGTGCCGGTGCGCAAAGCGCTGGACCTGCTGCATGCCGAAGGCTTGATCTGCCGCTTCAACGGCCGGGGTTATCTGATCAACCCCGAAGGCCTGGTCATGGAGCCGCTGCGCCTGCCCCTGAGCCATGCGCACCTGGGTCTCAACGGCGAGGCTGAGCTGGTGGACACCCGGCCGCTGGGCGAGCGGATCGTCGAGGAGATCGGCGCGGCACTGTCCACCTGCATTGCCTTCGGCCATTACCGCTTGGATGAACAAGCCGCCGCCGACCACTACGGCGTCAGCCGAGCGGTGGTGCGTGAAGCGCTGATGCGCCTGCGTGACCGTGGCCTAGTGGAAAAAGAGCCCTACTCCCAATGGTTGGCCGGGCCGTTGACCGCGCGGGAAGTCACCGAGGATTACGAACTACGTGCCTGCCTGGAGCCCGAGGCGCTGCGCCAGAGCGCACCGAACCTGGACCGCGAGGTCCTTGAAGCCATGCTGCAGCGGGTACTGGATGCCCAGAACAGCGCCGAGTGCAGCCTGGAAGCCATCGAGCAGATCGAAGAAGACTTGCACCAGCGCTGCCTGGCCGGGATGCAGAACCGCAAGATTGCCGCGCTGATTCGCCAGGGCCAAAGCCCGATGATCATCAGCCGGATTTTTTACCGATTGCTGGGGATCGGCGCGGATCCAGCCATGCTCGCCGAACATCGCTTGATTCTGGAGTTGCTGCTGCATGGCGCGTTTGACGCGGCGGCGTTGAATCTGCGCGAGCATTTGCAACGGGCACGGCAGCGGATGTTGCAGCGTTTGAAAGTGCTATCGGTGCTGCCAGAACAGCCACTCCCCGCCTACCTCCACAAAATCAGCTGACGCAACACGGAGCCAATGTTGGCAGGGCGTTGCGACGATTGACTTGCCCTCTCCCACATTGACCAAGTCGCCGCAGGAATTTCATGCAATATGTTGCTATCTCACGCCCCCCATTGAAACCACTGCTGCCTCGCCCCATCTAACCTCCATACTTCCTTATGCAGGTGCCCCATGAGCGACCAGCAAGAATTCCCTGATTACGACCTCAACGACTACGCAGACCCCGAAAACGCTAAAACCTCCTCGTCCAATACCGGCCTGGCTCTTCCAGGGCAAAACCTGCCGGACAAGGTCTACATCATCCCGATCCACAACCGGCCTTTCTTCCCGGCGCAAGTGCTGCCGGTGATTGTCAACGAAGAACCGTGGGCTGAGACCCTTGAGCTGGTGAGCAAATCCGACCACCACTCACTCGCTCTGTTCTTCATGGACACGCCGCCGGAAGATCCACGCCACTTCGACACCTCCGCCCTGCCGCTGTACGGCACCCTGGTGAAGGTGCATCACGCCAGCCGCGAGAACGGCAAGCTGCAATTCGTGGCCCAGGGCCTGACCCGCGTGCGCATCAAGACCTGGCTCAAGCACCATCGCCCACCGTATCTGGTGGAAGTCGAATACCCACACCAGCCCACCGAGCCGACCGACGAGGTCAAGGCGTACGGCATGGCGCTGATCAATGCGATCAAAGAGCTGCTGCCGCTTAACCCGCTGTACAGCGAAGAGCTGAAGAACTACCTCAACCGCTTCAGCCCCAACGACCCGTCGCCCCTCACCGATTTCGCCGCCGCGCTGACCTCGGCCACCGGTAACGAGCTGCAGGAAGTGCTGGACTGCGTCCCCATGCTCAAACGCATGGAAAAAGTCCTGCCGATGCTGCGCAAGGAAGTCGAAGTCGCGCGCCTGCAAAAGGAGCTCTCCGCCGAGGTGAACCGCAAGATCGGCGAACACCAACGCGAGTTCTTCCTTAAAGAACAGCTCAAGGTGATCCAGCAGGAGCTGGGCCTGACCAAGGATGACCGCAGCGCGGACGTGGAGCAATTCGAGCAACGCCTGGAAGACAAAGTGCTGCCAGCCCAGGCGAAAAAACGCATCGATGAAGAACTGAACAAACTGTCAATCCTGGAAACCGGCTCGCCGGAATATGCGGTCACCCGCAACTATCTGGATTGGGCAACCTCGGTGCCGTGGGGCGTGTACGGCGAGGACAAGCTCGACCTGAAACACGCGCGCAAGGTGCTGGATAAGCACCATGCCGGCCTGGACGACATCAAGAGCCGCATCCTCGAATTCCTGGCGGTGGGCGCTTACAAAGGCGAAGTCGCCGGCTCCATCGTGCTGCTCGTCGGCCCGCCGGGCGTGGGCAAGACCAGCGTGGGTAAATCCATCGCCGAGTCCCTGGGCCGGCCGTTCTACCGATTCAGCGTCGGCGGCATGCGCGACGAGGCCGAGATCAAGGGCCATCGCCGTACCTACATCGGCGCCATGCCGGGCAAGCTGGTGCAGGCGCTCAAAGATGTTGAAGTGATGAACCCGGTGATCATGCTCGACGAGATCGACAAGATGGGCCAAAGCTTCCAGGGCGACCCGGCCTCGGCCCTGCTCGAAACCCTCGACCCGGAACAGAACGTCGAATTCCTCGACCACTATCTCGACCTGCGCCTGGACCTGTCCAAAGTGCTGTTCGTGTGCACCGCCAACACCCTTGACTCAATTCCCGGCCCGCTGTTGGACCGGATGGAAGTGATTCGCCTGTCGGGCTATATCACCGAAGAAAAAGTCGCCATCGCCAAGCGCCACCTGTGGCCAAAACAGCTGGAAAAAGCTGGCGTATCGAAAAACACCCTGACCATCAGCGACGGCGCCCTGCGCGCATTGATCGACGGTTATGCCCGTGAAGCCGGAGTGCGCCAGTTGGAGAAACAACTGGGCAAACTGGTACGCAAAGCCGTGGTCAAGTTGTTGGATGCGCCGAACTCGGTGATCAAAATCGGCAACAAGGACCTGGAAAGCTCCCTGGGCATGCCGGTGTTCCGCAATGAGCAAGTGCTGTCCGGTACCGGTGTGATCACCGGACTGGCCTGGACCAGCATGGGCGGCGCGACCCTGCCAATCGAGGCGACGCGCATCCACACACTGAACCGCGGCTTCAAGCTCACCGGGCAGTTAGGCGAGGTGATGAAAGAGTCTGCCGAAATTGCCTACAGCTACATCAGCTCCAACCTGAAGTCGTTTGGCGGCGATCCGAAGTTCTTCGACGAAGCCTTCGTGCACTTGCACGTGCCGGAAGGTGCCACGCCGAAGGACGGCCCGAGCGCTGGCGTGACCATGGCCAGTGCGTTGTTGTCCCTGGCCCGTAACCAAGCGCCGAAAAAAGGCGTGGCCATGACCGGCGAACTGACGCTGACCGGGCATGTACTGCCGATCGGCGGCGTGCGCGAGAAGGTGATCGCAGCGCGACGTCAGAAGATTCACGAGCTGATATTGCCGGAACCCAATCGCGGCAGTTTTGAAGAGTTGCCGGAGTATCTTAAAGAGGGCATGACGGTGCACTTTGCCAAGCGGTTTGCGGATGTGGCTAAAGTGCTTTTCTAAGCGATAGAGAGCAACCGTGTACTCATAATGACCAGGTTCAAGCCTGGTCATTTTCATTTCAGATTTGCGGTAATCAATCCCTTCCTGAGTTATCGCCAACCCGTCTAAAAAACTGTCATTTCTCACAGGTCCCAGTTGTTCCGGCGCCCTCTACATTGAAGGGACTGCGCGTCCAATCATGCGCAGGTCCAATCAAGGAGAAACCAATGACAGCAACTCGCGAAGCACCAGCCGAGATCGAAAACATTACGGGTGAGTTCAAAGGATCCGTGTCCAAACGTGGGAATTTCCAAACCCAACAGCTGGAATATACAGCCGATGACAAATGGCTTGGCATAACCGCCATTGCTGAGCGATACAGCCGCCAAAGCGAGCGAAGAATCGAGCTGGTACTCCATCGTGATATTAAGCCCGGCACGTACCATTTTGAAGGCACCCCCTCACCACCCGTGGAGAGAGTGCGCTACTTTGAAATGTACCGCGTCCGCTTCGACCACTATCTGGGTGAGGCCACAACCCTAAAAGGAACGCTGGTTTTAGATATCTCGACAGACAACCAACACCATACGGCAAAGCTAGACTTGACCGTCAAGATCCGGAACGGAAACGAACTCAAGCTAAGCATCAAATATAACGTATGGCTGGCTACAACCTATATTTGAAACTTAGGCGGCACAGACGGTGCCGCCGTCACACCTTGTCTCATCTTCGGTTATGCTCGCCCTTCGTCGTGTATAAACGGAGTCTCCATGACTGCTGCCCGCCTGCTTCTCCCCCTGAGCCTTTGCCTGCTGACCGCGTGCGCCAGTGCGCCGAAGCAAAACGTCACCGTGGAAAACCAGAGCGCCTGCCCGCTCCAGCTTAAAACCGGGCAAAACCTGATCCTCACCCTGCCGAGCAACCCCACCACCGGCTACCGCTGGGCCATCCAGGATTCCGCCGGCGGCGTGCTGCGTGCGCTGAGCCCTGAGGTCTACAGCAGCACTGAGTCCGGCGTGATCGGGGGCGGTGGTCAATCCACTTGGCGCTTCCAGGCGTTTGCCGCCGGTCAGGGTCGTTTACGCCTGACGTCCCAGCAGCCGTGGGAGCCGGAAGCCGAACCCGTGGAGACCTTCGACTGCACCCTTACGGTGAACTGATATGCCATGGCTGATACTCGCGTTGATGGGCGCCGCCACTTTTATCTACGGTTTGAGCACTCACGCGATGTTGCTCTGCCTGCTGGTCAAACCGCTGCCGGTACTGGCGTTGTTGGGCTGGCTGCATGACGCACCGCCCACCGACTATCGACGCTGGATCAGCCTCGGGCTGATTTTCTCACTGGTGGGCGACGTGTTGCTCGCTTGGCCTGGCGACTTGTTTATCTTCGGCCTCGGCGCGTTTCTGATTGCGCACCTGGCATACCTCAAGGCCTATTTCAGCGATTGCCGTCGTTTGGCGGTATTACCGTTGGTATTGGCGCTTGGTATAGGCGTCGTCCTGCTGAGCATCCTGATTTCCCATGGCCTTGGCGACTTGTTGATTCCCGTCGTGGTTTACGCCTTGGTGATCAGCGCAATGCTCTGGCGCGCGCTCGCGCGGCTGGGCAGTGACGTGCCAAAACGCTCGGCCTTACTGGCTGCGGCGGGCGCGGTGTCGTTTGTGTTTTCAGACGCCCTGATCGGCATCAATCGGTTCGTGGTGGCGTTCGACGCCGCGCCGTATTTGCTGATCACCACGTATTGGCTTGGCCAGTGGGGCATCACCGCCTCTGCTTTCCATCAGACAACCCGCGCACACGAGGGCCAACTTGGCTAAAATGCCGGCCTTTCCCCCCTCGTCGCCGGAACAACCGTGAGCAAAGAACCCGATCGCCTTTTCGCCCAGCCCCTGCCCCAGGTGCCGGACTTCGCCTTTAACGAGGACGTGGTGCGGGTATTCCCGGACATGATCAAGCGCTCGGTGCCAGGCTACCCGACTATCGTCGAAAACCTCGGTGTGCTCGCGGCGCAGTTTGCCCAACCCAACAGCGTGCTCTACGACCTGGGTTCATCCCTTGGCGCTGTCACCCAAGCCCTGCGCCGACACGTGCGTACCGACGGCTGCCGAGTGATCGCGGTGGATAACTCCGCCGCCATGGTCGAGCGCTGCCGCGAATACCTCAACGGCCAGGACTCGATGTTCCAGGAGTTGCTGCCGGTCGAGGTGATCGAGGGCGATATCCTCGCGCTGCAATTCCAGCCGGCCTCGGTGGTGGCGTTGAATTTCACCCTGCAATTCATCGCGCCCGACGAGCGCCTGAGCTTGCTGTCGCGAATTCGTCAGGCGCTGTTACCGGGCGGTGCGCTGATCCTTTCGGAAAAGCTGCGCTTCAATGACCTTGAAGAACACGCGCTGCTCACCGACCTGCATATCGCGTTCAAACGCGCCAACGGCTACAGCGAACTGGAAATTGCCCAGAAGCGCAGCGCCATCGAAAACGTCATGAAGCCCGACAGCCTCGAAGAACACCGCGCACGCCTGCTGGCGGCCGGGTTCTCGAAAGTCGTGCCGTGGTTCCAGTGTCTTAACTTTGCCTCGTTGATTGCCCTGCCATGATTGATCTGTCTCCCCTCGCCCGCCATTTGGTCGGCACTCCTCTGGCCGTATGGGCCCAAGGCCTGCAAGCGCAGCTCGACAGCAAAATGGAAAAAGGACATGGCGACCTGGAGCGCTGGCAGAGTGCATTGGATGCACTGCCGAAGATCATGCCCAGCGACGTCGACTTACTGAATGACCTGGTGCTGGACACCGACTGCGACGACGAAACCCGCGCACAGATGCGCACCGCATTGATGGGCCTGAGCCCATGGCGCAAGGGGCCGTTCCACCTGTTCGGCGTGCACGTCGACACCGAATGGCGCTCGGACTGGAAGTGGTCACGCGTCGCACCGCACCTGGACTTGAAAGGCAAGCGCATCCTCGATGTCGGCTGCGGCAACGGTTACTACATGTGGCGCATGCTCGGCGCCGGTGCCGACAGCGTAATAGGTGTCGACCCTAACTGGCTGTTCTTCTGCCAGTTCCAGGCGGTGCAGCGGTATCTGTCCGAACCGAAAGCCTGGCACCTGCCATTTCCGTTTGAAGACTTGCCGGCCAACCTCGAAGGCTTCGACACGGTGTTTTCCATGGGCGTGTTCTACCACCGTCGCTCGCCCATCGAGCATTTGCTGGCGCTGAAGGACACCTTGGTCAAGGGCGGCGAATTGGTCCTGGAGACCCTGGTGGTGGAAGGCGACCAGCAACAGGTGCTGGTGCCGGAAGACCGTTATGCGCAGATGCGTAACGTGTGGTTCCTGCCGTCGGTGCCGGCGCTGATGCTGTGGCTGCGCCGCGCAGGTTTCAGCGATGTGCGTTGCGTGGATGTGAGCGTGACCACGGTGGAGGAACAGCGCGGGACGGAATGGATGAAGTATCAGTCCCTGAGTGACTTCCTCGATCCCGAGGATCACAGCAAGACGATTGAAGGGCTGCCGGCACCGATGCGGGCGGTCATCATCGCCAAGAAGTAACCGCTAATCTCCCTGAAAAAATGAAGATCAAAAATGTGGGAGGGGCAAGTCGAATCGTCGCACCGCCCCTCCCGCATTTGATATTCGGTGTTGGTTAGATCTGAGGCTTGGCCCGGCGAGCCTTGAAGAATTCGCTCAATACCATGCCGCACTCCTCGGCCAGCACACCGCCTTCAAACATCACTCGATGATTCAGAAAGCCCTGGGTAAAAAACTGCCCCTGGCTTTGCACAATCCCCGCCTTCGGCTCCAACGCGCCATAGACCACCCGCGCGACTCGCGAATGCACGATCAACCCCGCGCACATGCTGCAAGGCTCCAACGTCACATACAGCGTGCTGCCCACCAGCCGGTAGTTACTGATGGCCTGGGCGGCGTCGCGTATGGCGACCATCTCGGCATGGGCGCTGGGATCGTTGCCGCTGATGGGGCGGTTGAAACCTCGACCAATGATTTCACCGTCCTGTACCAACACCGCACCCACGGGCACTTCGCCCAGTGCGGCGCCTTGGGCGGCAAGTGCCAGGGCTTCACGCATGAAGTCTTGGTCGCGGCTGCGGTCGATGATTGCCGCGGGGCGAATCTGGCGCATCACGCCACCTCGATGGCGGCCATCAGGCCGGTTTCCATATGGTCGATGACGTGGCAGTGGAACATCCACACTCCAGGGTTATCCGCCACCAAGGCCACGCGGGCGCGCTCGTTCTTGCCCAACAAATAGGTGTCGGTAAAGTACGGGATCACCTTGTGGCGGTTCGAGGCGATCACCTTGAAGCTCATGCCGTGCAGGTGGATCGGATGCTGGTACTGGGTCATGTTCTTCAATTCGAAAATGTAGCTCTTGCCCTTTTCCAGCTTGGCAATCGGTCGGTCGGCGCAGGTCTTGTCGGTGATGTCCCAGGCCTGGCCGTTGATCTGCCACAGGCTCGGCGGCTTGCCATTGTCGACGTTGACCGAGACCGAGCCGACCCACTCGAAATTGAAGTTGAGTTTCTCGGCATTGGCCAGGTCCGGTTCGGCAATCGGGTTGGCGGGCAGCGCCGGGGGCCATTCGGTCGGTGCATCGGTGTTGGCGACTGAGCGGAAAGTGCCCAGGCGCACCGGGCCGTTGCGAATAGAGAGCTCTTCGCCTGCCGGCGGTGCCTTGATCGCCAGGCAGATGCGCATACCCGGACCCAACCAGTACTCCTTGCCCAATGGACGCGGTTCGATGGGATTGCCGTCCAGCGCATAGATCTGCGCTTCGACGTCGGGGATGTTGATGCGATAGGTCAGGGTGTTATCGAGGTTGAGCAGGCGCACGCGGGTGATCTGCCCAGCGGGTAAGTCGATCACCGCCTGGGATACGCCATTGATCGTCGACAGCCGCCCGGCCGTACCGCCACGCGCCGCTTCACGGGGAACGCTGAAGGCAACGAACGCGCCCTCTTCGTCCACATGCCAGCTCTTCAGGCTGAGGGTCCGTTCGTGTTTGAAACCGGTGGGTTCACGCTCTTCGATGATCAGCGGGCCGACCAGGCCTCGGCCGAGTTCTTCGCTACTGTTCACATGCGGGTGATACCAGTAGCTGCCGGCGTCGGGCACGCGGAATTTGTAGTCGAAGTATTCGCCCGGCAGCACCGGCAGTTGCGAGACATAGGGCACGCCGTCCATTTCCAGCGGCAGGCGGATGCCGTGCCAGTGGATGGTGGTCGCGACCGGCAGGTGGTTGATAAAGCGCACCCGCAACCATTCGCTCTGACGCACACGCAACTCGGTGCCGGGTGCCGAGGGGCCGAACGCCCAGGCTTGGGTCTTGTGCCCCGGCACCAGCTCCACGTCCAACGGTGCAGCGATCAGCTCGTAGTCGTGACCCGCTTCGGATTCGGCGACTTTCCCCAGCCAGTAACGGTAGGCGCCACCGGCACCGACGCCCACTACGGCCAGGCCTGCAAGACCACCCAGGATTTGTCGACGGGAAAAGGATCGGGACACAACAACCTCACGTATCTGCCGCAGGCCCAAGGCCTGCAAAGGGCAGATACGATACACCTGCATCGGCTAAACAGTAAGGCTTCTCATGTGGGAGGGGGCTTGCTCCCGATAGCAGTGTGTCAGCCACCACATTTATGGCTGATACACCGCTATCGGCAGCAAGCCCCCTCCCACATTGGTTCTTCATTGTTTTTTAGGGCTTGGCGGCCGCCAGGATCAGGGCTTTCATCTCGGCCACAGCGCCCTTGAAACCGACGAACAGCGCGTGGGCTACCAACGCGTGGCCGATGTTCAGCTCGTTGATGCCTTTGATCGCAGCCACGGCTTCGACGTTGTGGTAATGCAGACCATGGCCGGCGTTGACGATCAGGCCTTCATTGAGGCCGCAGTTCACACCGTCAATGATGCGCTGCAGTTCATCCGCCACTTCGGTCGGCGTGGTGGCATCGGCGTAACGGCCGGTGTGCAGTTCGATGGCCGGCGCGCCGACACGACGCGACGCTTCGATCTGGCGCTCGTCGGCGTCGATGAACAGCGACACTTCGCTGCCGATTTTCGACAGGCGCTCCACCGCGGCCTTGATCCGCGCTTCCTGGCCGGCCACGTCAAGGCCGCCTTCGGTGGTCAGTTCCTGGCGGGTTTCCGGTACCAGGCAGATGTGCGCTGGGCGAATGCGCTCGGCGAAGAGCATCATTTCTTCGGTGACGCCCATTTCGAAATTCATGCGGGTTTGCAGCACGTCCTTGAGCAGCAACACATCGCGTTCCTGGATGTGGCGGCGGTCTTCTCGCAGGTGCACGGTGATGCCGTCGGCGCCTGCTTCTTCGGCGTCCAGCGCGGCCTTGACCGGGTCAGGGTAACGGGTGCCCCGGGCCTGGCGCAGGGTGGCGACGTGGTCGATGTTGACGCCAAGAAGAATGCGATTGCTGGTGGTCACGGAAGCGCTCCTGAAAAGGGAAAGAAACGGTGCACAGCATACACGGGGAGATCAGGGCTTTCGAAACAACTCGCGGCTGACCAACGGCCGTCCGCCCAGGTGCACGGCCAAGGCCTGACGCATCAAGCGCTTGGCGGCGGATAACGCACCGGGTGCGCTCCAGTCGGCCTCGCTCATGGCCAGCAGTTCGGTGCCCTGGAACAGGCCGGGTTGCAGCAGGTAGACGCGCTCAAGACCCGCGTCGACTTGCAGGCGGTACATGCCGTCGGCGGCGACGGGGTCGCCGTGCAGGTCGTTGCTCAGCTCGAAGCCGTAGCCCAGGTCATCGAGCAGACGCCATTCGAAGGCACGCAGCAGCGGCTCCAGAGGGCGACCTTCGGCCAGGGCCAGCAAAGTGGCAGCATAGTGATCGAAGACAGCCGGGTGCGGGTCTTCGGCGGGCAACAGACGGATCAGCAGCTCATTGAGGTAGAGCCCACTGAACAACGCATCGCCATTGAGCCAGGCGGAAGTGCCGACGCTTTCCAGGCGGCCGACGTTTTTCAACTCGCCCTTGCCGCGAAACTCCACGTCCAACGCCACGAAGGGCCGCGCCAATGTCCCCGCCTTGCCCCGCGCGCTACGCAACACCGCGCGCAGGCGGCCTTGGGGCGTGAGGAAATCCACTAGCGCGCTGGTCTCGCGGTAGGCGCGGCTGTGCAGGACGTAGGCGAGTTGGCTGGGAGGTGGGGATTGGGACATGGGTTCTCACTGCTGGCATGCATTTTTGAAAACTACACAAACCTAATGTGGGAGGGGGCTTGCCCCCGATGGCAGTGTGTCAGTCACTTATTTATTAACTGACTCACCGCCATCGGGAGCAAGCCCCCTCCCACATTTTTTGCCCTGCGGTGTTCTTACAGGTCGCCGTAACCGAGGGAACGCAGAGCGCGCTCGTCATCGGACCAGCCGCCTTTCACCTTCACCCACAGGTTGAGCATGATCTTGGAATCGAAGAGCAATTCCATGTCCTTGCGCGCCTCGGTGCCGATGCGCTTGATGCGCTCGCCCTTGTCGCCAATGATGATTTTCTTCTGGCCGTCACGCTCGACGAGGATCAGCGCATGGATATGCAGGGTCTTGCCCTGTTGCTTGAACTCTTCGATTTCGACGGTGATCTGGTACGGCAGCTCAGCACCCATCTGGCGCATGATTTTCTCGCGGACCAGTTCAGCGGCGAGAAAGCGGCTGCTGCGGTCGGTGATCTGGTCTTCCGGGAAGAAGTGCTCGTTCTCCGGCAGGTAGCCAGCGATCACGCGCTCCAGGGCTTCGAGGTTATGACCGTGCTGGGCCGAGATCGGCATGATCTGGGCGTTCGGCAGTTGTTCCTGCAACCAAGTCAGGTGCGGCATCAGTTCGGCTTTGTCTTCGATGCGGTCGGTCTTGTTCAGCGCGACGATCAATGGGCCGGTGACGTACTGCACACGCTCAAGGACCATCTGGTCTTCGTCAGTCCACTTGGTGCGGTCGACCACGAAGATCACCACGTCGACGTCTTTCAACGCCGCCGAAGCGGTCTTGTTCATGTAGCGGTTCAGGGCTTTCTCGCCACCTTTGTGCATACCCGGGGTGTCGACGTAGACCGCTTGCACGGCGCCTTCGGTCTTGATGCCCAGCATGTTGTGGCGAGTGGTCTGAGGCTTGCGCGAGGTGATCGCGAGCTTCTGACCGAGGATGTGGTTCAGCAGCGTGGACTTGCCCACGTTCGGGCGGCCAACGATGGCAACATAGCCACAGCGTGTTGCGGTTGAATCAGTCATGGCCATTCTCCACGCCCAGGGCAATCAGTGCTGCAGCGGCCGCTACCTGTTCGGCAATACGACGGCTCACACCCTGACCTCGGCTTTTTTCATTCAATAAGGTGATCTCACATTCCACGAAAAATACGCGGCAATGCGGCTCACCCTGGATATCCACCACTTCGTAGCGTGGCAGTTCGCAACCACGCGACTGCAGGTATTCCTGCAGGCGGGTCTTGGGATCTTTGTTGGTGTCGACCAGCGTAAGGCTTTCAATCTCCGAAGCCAGCCAGGCGACCACGCGCTCCTTGGCCGTTTCCATACCTGCATCGAGGTAAATCGCGCCGATCAAGGCTTCGAGGGCATCGGCCAGGATCGACTCGCGACGGAAGCCACCGCTTTTCAATTCGCCCGACCCCAGGCGCAGGTACTCACCCAGGCCGAAACCACGGGCCAGTACGGCCAGGGTCTCACCCTTTACCAGACGTGCACGCAATCGCGACAGCTGGCCTTCGCGCGCTTGCGGGAAGCGTTCGAACAGCGCCTCACCGGCGGCGAAATTGAGAATGGCGTCACCGAGGAATTCCAGGCGCTCGTTATTACGCCCTGCAAAGCTGCGGTGTGTGAGGGCAAGGATCATCAATTCCTGATCCTTGAAGGTGTAGCCGAGCTGGCGCTCTAAACGACTTAGCGAAACGGTCACGGTTTATCCATACCTAGTTGCTGCATATCTAGTGGGTGGCACCGGCGGCCATCGACGATTGACGCAGTGTTCAAATTCAAATCCTGATGGTTACAGCCTGGAGCCGGAATTGTCCAAGCCCCAGAAAAGCAGTCGGCGCTGTGTTCACAGCGCCGCTTGTATTACTTGATCAGCCCGACCCGCGAGAAGTTCGGCAGGTGGCTGAGCTTGGGTTCCGGCCAGCTCATCCAGACCGCGAAGGCCTTGCCGACGATATTCTGGTCGGGAACCATGCCAAGCAGCTCCTTGGGAATGCTCGGGTCATCCCAGTAGCGGCTGTCGTTGGAGTTGTCACGGTTGTCGCCCATCATGAAATAGTGCCCGGCTGGCACTTTCCACTCTCCATCAGGCATGGCGCGGTAGCGGCTCATTTCCTTGCGGATTTCGTGCTCTACCGCACCGAGTTTTTCCTGGTACAGCTCGGCGCTGCCCAGGCTGTTCGGTTCGGAACCGAGCAGTTTCTCGGCCACCGACTCGCCATTGATCAACAGGCGCTTGTCGCTGGTGTAGCGAATCACGTCGCCCGGCAGCCCCACCACACGCTTGATGTAATTGACGTTCGGGTCGCTTGGATAGCGGAACACCATCACATCACCGCGCTGCGGATCACCGACTTCGATGACCTTCTTATCGATCACCGGCAGGCGAATCCCGTAGGAAAACTTGTTCACCAGGATGAAGTCGCCCACGTCCAGGGTAGGTTTCATCGAACCCGAAGGGATCTGAAACGGCTCCACCAGAAACGAACGCAGCACCAGCACGATGAACAACACCGGGAAGAACGACTTGCCGTACTCAACCAGCAAAGGCTCTTTGTTCAGCTTCTCGATCACCACGACATCGGGCTGGCTGACGCTGCCCTGATAGGACGCGATAGCCGCCCGCCGACGCGGGGCGAAGAACACCAGATCGAGCAACGCCAGGAGACCGCAAACGGCAACGGCGATGACCAGCAACAGCGGGAAATTTAGTGACATAGGACCTAACTATCCAACCTGAGCACCGCAAGGAAGGCTTCTTGTGGAATTTCCACGTTGCCCACTTGCTTCATGCGTTTTTTACCGGCCTTTTGCTTCTCAAGCAGTTTGCGCTTACGGCTTACGTCACCGCCGTAGCATTTGGCCAGTACGTTCTTTCTGAGTGCCTTGACGGACGTTCGCGCAATGATCTGCCCGCCAATGGCGGCCTGGATCGCGACGTCGAACATCTGGCGCGGAATCAGTTCTTTCATCTTCTCGGTCAACTGGCGACCTTTGTAGTGCGCGTTGTCCTTGTGCACGATCAGTGCAAGGGCATCAACCTTGTCGCCGTTGATCAACACATCCAGTTTCACCAGATTAGCCGATTGATAACGATCGAAATGGTAATCCAGCGAAGCATAGCCGCGACTGGTGGATTTGAGACGGTCAAAGAAGTCCAGGACCACTTCGTTCATCGGCAAATCGTAGGTCACTTGCACCTGGGTACCGAGGAACAGCATGTCGTGCTGCACGCCACGTTTTTCGATACACAGGGTAATGACGTTGCCCAGGTGTTCCTGCGGCACCAGAATATTGGCGCGCACGATCGGCTCACGCATGTCTTCGATAGAAGACAGGTCTGGGAGCTTGGACGGGTTATCTACATAAATCGTTTCACCGGTTTTCAGCGCCAGCTCAAAAATAACCGTTGGCGCGGTGGTGATCAGGTCCAGGTCGTATTCGCGCTCAAGGCGCTCCTGAATGATCTCCATGTGCAGCATGCCGAGGAAGCCGCAACGGAAACCGAAGCCCAGGGCGTCGGAGCTTTCCGGGGTGTACTGCAACGACGAGTCGTTGAGGGTCAGCTTCTGCAACGCTTCGCGGAAGTCTTCGAAGTCATCGGAGCTGACCGGGAACAGACCGGCGTAAACCTGCGGCTGGATGCGTTTGAAGCCAGGCAGCACGTCGACGTCAGGGGTGGAGCTCAAGGTCAGGGTGTCACCCACCGGCGCACCGTGGATGTCCTTGATACCGGCGATGATGAAACCTACTTCACCGGCTTTCAGATCAGTGGTTGCAGTGTGTTTCGGGTTGAATACACCGACGCTGTCCACCAGGTGGATCTTGCCGGTGGACTTGACCAGGATCTTGTCGCCCTTCTTCACACGGCCGTGGCGTACACGTACCAGGGAGACAACCCCCAGGTAGTTGTCGAACCAGGAGTCGATGATCAACGCTTGCAGCGGATCTTCGTAGTTGCCGGTAGGCGCAGGAATGGTCTTGACCAGGCGTTCGAGCACTTCATCGACGCCCAGGCCGGTCTTGGCGCTGCACTCGACGGCGTCGGTGGCGTCAATGCCGATGATCTTTTCGATTTCTTCTTTAACACGGTCCGGATCGGCCTGGGGCAGGTCGATCTTGTTCAGTACCGGCATGACCTCAAGGCCCTGCTCGATCGCCGTGTAGCAGTTGGCAACGGACTGGGCTTCAACGCCCTGGCCGGCGTCAACCACCAGCAAGGCGCCTTCACATGCCGCCAGCGAGCGGCTGACTTCGTAAGTGAAGTCAACGTGGCCGGGGGTGTCAATGAAGTTCAGCTGGTACTTGATACCGTCTTTGGCGGTGTAGTACAGAGTAACGCTGTGGGCCTTGATGGTGATCCCGCGCTCGCGTTCGAGGTCCATGGAATCCAGTACCTGGGCTTCCATTTCACGCTCGGCAAGGCCGCCGCACATCTGGATGAATCGATCGGCCAGCGTCGACTTGCCATGGTCAATGTGGGCGATGATGGAGAAATTGCGGATATGACTCAAATCACTCACGGATCAACACTCAAAAAGGCTGCAGGCAGATTGCCCGCTGAAAAATAGCCGGGAATTGTACCTGAAGCATCGGCCAGACGTCATCTTTGCTGACCAGAACAAAAATGCCCCACTCATTCGAGCGGGGCATTTTTTGTGCATAAGAGCGGTATCAGCCAGCTCGGCGCAGCAGCCAGAACCCGGCCAGAGCGCAGATGGCGGTCGGCACCAGCACCGCAAACAGAGGGGAGAAACCGAATACCAGGCTCGACGGGCCTAGCAGGTCCTGGGCGATGCGGAATGTGAAGCCCACCAACACGCCAGTAAACACACGCTGACCCAGGGTCACGGAACGCAATGGGCCGAAGATGAACGAGATCGCCATCAACACCAGCGCGGCGGTTACCACTGGCTGCAACACCTTGACCCAAAACGCCAGCCAGTAACGACCGTTGTTCAGCCCTTGCTCCTTGAGGTAGTGGATGTAACTCCACAACCCGGAGATAGGCAGGCTTTCCGGGATCATCACCACGGTGTTGAGCAATTCCGGCTTGAGAGAGATGTCCCACTCTTCGCTTGGCTCATTGATCACTTCGGTGCTGGCCTTGGTGCCTTGGCCGACATTGCGGAAGTGAGTGGTAGTGATGTCCGTCAGTTGCCATTTTTCGCCGCTGTACTGCGCACGTTTGGCGAAGCTGGACGACAGCATGTGACGTTCTTTATCAAAAGTGTAACGCGTCACACCGATCAACAGGCCGCCCGGTTGCACGGCGTTGATGTGGATGAACTCATCACCCTGGCGATGCCACAGGCCATGCTTGGCGCTTTGCGCATCGCCCGAACCCTGCGCCAGGGCGCGGTTGGCTTGGGCGGTGGTTTCGGCCGGCGGCGCGACGTATTCACCGATCAGCACGCTGCACAGCATCAGCAGCAACATGGGCTTCATCACCGCCCAGACGATACGGCCGATGGACACCCCGGCGGCACGCATGATGGTCAATTCGCTGTTGCTGGCCAGGCTGCCCAGGCCGATCAAGCAGCCGATCAGCGCAGCCATCGGCATCATGTCGTAGAGCCGACGCGGCGCGGTGAGTGCCACGTAGCTCAGTACATCCCACACGGTGTAGGTGTCGCTGACGTTGCCCACTTCATCGATGAAGGCGAACAACGAGGCAAGGCCCAGGATGATGCCCAGAACCGCCAGAATGGCGATCAGGACGCTGCTACCAATGTAGCGATCGAGCTTAGCCACGAGCCAACTCCTTCTGGCCGCGACGGCTCAACATTTTCAAACGGATAGGTTCCCAGTAGAGCAGGCCCAGGCCGATCACCAGGAAGATCCCGTGCACCCACCACAACCCCAGGGTCGGCGAAAGCTTGCCCTTCTCCAGGGAGCCGCGAGCGGAAATCAGAATGGTGAGGTAAGCCATGTACAGCAGGATCGCTGGCAACAGCTTGAGGAAGCGGCCCTGACGTGGGTTGACGCGCGACAACGGCACGGCCATCAAGGTCACGATAAACACCAGCAGTGGCAGAGAAATACGCCATTGCAGCTCGGCAATGGAGCGCAGTTCCTTGCTGCCGAACAAATCCTTCGTGGGGATGGCGTCGCGGTCAGTCACCTCGTCGCTGACATCCGGACGGGCGAGCAACACGCCGTAAGTGTCGTACTTGATGGCGCGGTAGTCGGCCTGGCCGGGACTGCCGTCATAGCGATAGCCGTTCTCCAGGATCAGGTAGCGACTGCCATCGGGACGCACGTCCTGGCGACCGGACTCGGCCACCAGCACGGAGATGCCACGGTCTTTCTTGTCCTGGCCCAGGCGCTTCTCGGAGATGAACACCCCGCCCAGGTTGGCACGGTCTTCGGTCAGGGTTTCGGTATAGGTGACCCGCGTGCCGTCATTGAGTGCCTGGAAGCGGCCCGGCTCAAGGGTGTCGAACTCGGTCATCGCGTCCTGCTTGTTCAGCACCAGCTGGAACTGCATGGCGCCCTGGGGGGCCAGGCTCAGGCTCAGCCAGGCAACGATAAGCGCGATGCCGGCTGCCGGGATCATGGTCATGCCGAGCAGACGCTGCTGGCTCATGCCGGTGGCCGAGAGCACAGTCATTTCGCTTTCGAGGTACAAACGACCGTAGGCCAACAGGATCCCGAGGAACAGGCCCAGCGGCAGGATCAGTTGCAGGAACCCCGGCAGGCGAAAGCCCATGATCAGGAACAACGAGCCTGGATCCAGGGCGCCCGAAGCGGCTTGGGCCAGGTATTTGACGAAACGACCACTCATGATGATGACCAACAGGACCGCACTCACGGCACTCAGGGTCAACAGGACTTCGCGGGATAGATAACGGAAGACAATCAAACCAGACACTCCAGGGTTGTCAGGCTAAGGCGGCCAAACAAGCAAGCATACCGAGTCGACCCGTTTACACGGGCCGGCTAAAAAGATGGCGCATTATCCTGTGATTGACCGCGCCTGTCACGGTGCTTGCTCATGCACGTGCACAAAGCGTGCGGCAAGGGTTGTCAGGCTCCGCCGGCGAGGTTCAAACTGCGGCCTTTGTCGCGGGCGGTTTACACAGCTGCCTCGCTTTAAGCCTGGCTACACAGACTCCAGGCTCACCGACCTTATATAAGGGACCCGAAAATGGAATTGGTTGTAAAAAGCGTTAGCCCCGAAACGTTGAAAACCGCCACCCTCGTGGTCGCCATCGGCGAAGGCCGCAAGCTCGGCGTGGCCGCCAAGCAACTCGACGAACTCAGCGGCGGCGCCATCAGCGCCGTGCTCAAGCGCGGCGACCTGGCCGGCAAAGTCGGTCAGAGCCTGCTGTTGCAGAGCCTGCCTAACCTCAAGGCCGACCGCGTTTTGCTGGTCGGCGTGGGCAAAGACGCTGAGCTGGGCGACCGCCCGTTCCGCAAGATCATCAGCGGCATCCTCAGCACCCTGAAGGGCCTGGGCGGTGGCGATGCGACACTGGCTCTCGACGAAATCGTGGTCAAAGGCCGCGACAGCTACGGCAAGACGCGCCTGCTGGCAGAGACCCTGGTGGACGGCGGCTATATCTTCGACCAGTTCAAGAGCCAGAAAGCCGAACCCCGCGCCCTGAAGAAAATCACCCTGCTGACCATCAAGGCCGCGCAGGCTGAAGTTCAGCGCGCCGTAACCCACGCTACCGCGATTGCCAACGGCATGTCGTTTACCCGCGACTTGGGTAACCTGCCGCCGAACATCTGCCACCCGACCTACCTGGGCGAGCAAGCCAAGGCGCTGGGCAAAGAGTTCAAGGGCCTGAAAGTTGAAGTGCTGGACGAGAAAAAGATCAAGGAACTGGGCATGGGCTCGTTCTACGCCGTGGGCCAGGGCAGCGACCAGCCACCACGCCTGATCGTGATGCAATACAACGGCGGCAAGAAGTCCGAGAAGCCTTACGCACTGGTCGGCAAAGGGATCACCTTCGACACCGGCGGCATCAGCCTCAAGCCGGGCGCGGGCATGGATGAGATGAAGTACGACATGGGCGGCGCCGCCAGCGTGTTCGGCACCCTGCGTGCCGTACTGGAGCTCAAGCTGCCGATCAACCTGGTGTGCATCCTGGCCTGCGCCGAGAATATGCCGAGCGGCGGCGCTGCCCGCCCAGGGGATATCGTCACTACCATGAGCGGCCAGACCGTCGAAATCCTCAACACCGACGCCGAAGGCCGCCTGGTGCTGTGCGATGCCCTGACCTACGCCGAGCGCTTCAAGCCGCAAGCCGTAATCGACATCGCCACCCTGACCGGTGCGTGCATCGTTGCCCTGGGCTCCCACACGTCGGGCCTGCTGGGTAACAACGACGAGCTGATCGAGCAACTGCTCAGCGCGGGCAAGGCTGCCGACGATCGCGCCTGGCAACTGCCGCTGTTCGATGAATACCAGGAACAGCTGGACAGCCCGTTCGCCGACATCGCCAACATCGGCGGCCCGAAAGCCGGCACCATCACCGCTGCCTGCTTCCTGTCGCGCTTCGCCAAGAACTTCAACTGGGCGCACTTGGACATCGCCGGCACGGCCTGGACCAGCGGCGGCAAGGACAAGGGCGCCACTGGCCGCCCGGTTCCGCTGCTGACCCAGTACCTGCTGGATCGCGCAAAGGCCTGAAACTGAAGATGCCGGGGCGGCCATCACGCCGCTCCGGTCTCAGGAACCGCAATGACCCAAGTCGACTTCTATATATTGCCCAGCGCCGACCCGCTCGCGCGCCTGGACTTTGCCTGCAAACTCACCGAAAAAGCCTGGCGCATGGGCCATCGCATCTACCTGCACTGCAGCGATGCCGCTCAACGCGACGAGCTCGACGCCCGCCTGTGGCGCTTCAAGGGTGAAAGCTTCGTGCCACACGGCCCTGCCGAATCAGAACCTGAAGGTCTGATAGTGCTGGGGCTGGGTGACAGCTGCGGCGATCACCATGACCTGCTGGTCAACCTGGACCTGAAAGTACCGCCGTTCGCCAAGGCCTTCGCCCGTGTGGCGGAAGTGGTGGTGGAAGATCCGGCTATTCGTCAGGCCGCGCGGGAGAGTTTCCGTTTCTACCGCGAACAGGGCTATCCTTTGCAAGATCACCGGCTACAACGACTTTGAGCACACGATGGACACTTCCAACCCTGTAAAAAAAGATGACCACCTGCTGGACGACCTGGAGTCGATCCGTCAGTTGCTGGGTGATGATGGCTTGCAACCGCCGCTGCTGACCGAACCGGTCGACGGCGAGGTACAGATTCCGTTGCTGTTTGACATGGTGGGCGGCAAACCTGCGCCGGCACCGGTCGAACTGCCCGTCGTAGAACCAGCCCCCGTTGCCGCCGCCGCCGAGAAAACCCCCGACGCCCTGCTGCTGCATCTAGACAACGAACTGCGCGCCGCCGCGCAATTGATCATGCAAGACGTGATCGACGACTTTGCCCCGCATATCGAAACCGAGATCAAGCGCCGAATGGATGCGCGAATGGAACGGTTGCTCAGCCAGTACCAGTCTTAAACCGTGCATAGATCCCCTGTGGGAGGGGGCTTGCCCCCGATCGCGGTGTATCAGTCAGCCCATGTATGGTTGACACATTGCCATCGGGGGCAAGCCCCCTCCCACATTGACCGGCGCACGTCTTTAGCCCGTCTTCGCCTCGCCCTGCGCCCTATCCCCCGTTATACTTGCCGGCTTTCCTGAATATATGCCAACTAGGGTCCCGCCGCGCATGGATAAGACCTACCAGCCGCACGCTATTGAAACTTCCTGGTACAACACCTGGGAGTCCGAGAACTATTTCGCTCCGCAAGGTGCGGGCGAGTCCTACACCATCATGATTCCGCCACCGAACGTCACTGGCAGCCTGCACATGGGCCATGGCTTCAACAATGCGATCATGGATGCGTTGATCCGTTTCCGCCGCATGCAGGGTCGTAACACCCTGTGGCAACCGGGCACCGACCACGCCGGTATCGCCACCCAGATGCTGGTGGAGCGCCAACTCGAAGCCACCGGCCAGAGCCGTCACGACTTGGGCCGTGAGAAATTCCTGGAAAAGATCTGGGAATGGAAAGACCAATCCGGCGGCAACATCAGCCGTCAGATCCGTCGCCTGGGCTCGTCCGTCGACTGGAGCCGCGAGCGTTTCACCATGGACGACGGCCTGTCCGAATCCGTGAAAGAAGCCTTCGTGCGCCTGCATGAAGACGGCCTGATCTACCGCGGCAAGCGCCTGGTCAACTGGGACACCAAGTTGCACACGGCGATTTCCGACCTCGAAGTGGAAAACCACGACGAGAAAGGCTTCCTGTGGAACCTCAAGTACCCGCTGGCCGACGGCGCCAAGACCGCTGAAGGCAACGACTACCTGATCGTCGCCACCACCCGTCCGGAAACCATGCTCGGCGATGCCGCCGTCGCGGTTAACCCGAACGACGAACGCTACCAGGCACTGATCGGCAAGTTCGTCGACCTGCCATTGGTTGGCCGTCGCATCCCGATCATCGCGGACGACTACTGCGATCCCGAATTCGGCACCGGCTGCGTGAAGATCACCCCGGCCCACGACTTCAACGACTACGAAGTCGGCAAGCGCCACAACCTGCCGCTGCTGAACATCTTCGATAAAAATGCCGCCGTACTGCCGGCCTGCCAGGTGTTCAACCTGGACGGCACGCTGAACGAAAGCATCGACGGCAAGATCCCGGCCGAATACGCCGGCCTCGACCGTTTCGAAGCACGCAAGCAGATCGTGGCCGCTTTCGATGCCGCCGGCCTGCTGGTCAGCGTTGACGACCACGGCCTGAAAGTGCCGAAGGGCGACCGCTCCGGCACTGTGATCGAGCCGTGGCTGACCGACCAGTGGTACGTGTCCACCAAGCCGCTGGCTGAGCCTGCGATTGCTGCCGTAGAAGATGGCCGTATCCAGTTCGTACCTAAACAGTACGAAAACATGTACTTCTCGTGGATGCGCGACATCCAGGATTGGTGCATCAGCCGTCAACTGTGGTGGGGCCACCGCATTCCGGCCTGGTACGACGAGTCGGGCAAGGTCTATGTAGGCCGCGACGAAGCCGAAGTGCGTGCCAAGCACAACCTCGGCCCGGACGTGGCGCTGCAACAGGACAACGACGTACTGGATACCTGGTTCAGCTCTGGCCTGTGGACGTTCTCCACCCTGGGCTGGCCGCAGCAGACCGAATTCCTCAAGAAATTCCACTCCACCGACGTGCTGGTGACCGGCTTCGACATCATTTTCTTCTGGGTTGCCCGGATGATCATGCTGACCATGCACTTGGTGAAGAACGAGGACGGCACGCCGCAGGTTCCGTTCAAGACCGTGTATGTGCACGGCCTCGTGCGTGATGGCCAGGGCCAGAAAATGTCCAAGTCGAAGGGCAACGTCCTGGACCCGCTGGACATCATCGACGGCATCGACCTGGAAACACTGGTGCAGAAGCGCACTTCGGGCTTGATGCAGCCGAAACTGGCAAAGAAGATCGAAAAGCAGACCCGCGACGAGTTCGCTGACGGCATCGCCAGCTACGGCACCGACGCCCTGCGCTTCACCTTCTGCTCGCTGGCCTCCACCGGTCGCGACATCAAGTTCGACATGGGCCGCGTCGAAGGCTATCGCAACTTCTGCAACAAGATCTGGAACGCCGCGCGCTACGTGCTGGATAAAGGTGAAGACTGCGGCCAGAACGGCGAAGCCTATGAGCTGAGCCTGGCCGACCGCTGGATCATCTCGCAGCTGCAACGCACCGAAGCCGAAGTGACCCGCCAACTCGACCAGTTCCGTTTCGACCTGGCCGCGCAAGCGTTGTACGAGTTCATTTGGAACCAGTATTGCGACTGGTACCTGGAGCTGTCCAAGCCCGTGCTGTGGGACGAAAACGCACCGGTCGAACGCCAGCGCGGCACCCGTCGTACCCTGGTACGCGTGCTGGAAGTGGCGTTGCGCCTGGCGCATCCGTTCATGCCGTTCATCACCGAAGAAATCTGGCAGCGCCTCGCGCCGCTGGCCGGTATCGAAGGCAAGACCATCATGCTGCAGCCTTGGCCGGTGGCCAATGAAGCACGTATCGATGAAGCCGCTGAAAGCGATATCGAATGGCTCAAGACCCTGATGCTCGGCACGCGCAACATCCGCGCAGAAATGAACATCGGGCCGGGCAAGCCGTTGGCGGTGTTCGTGAAGAACGCCAGTGCCGAGGACCAGCGTCGCCTTACCGAAAACGATGCACTGCTCAAGAAACTGGCGAAGCTGGAGTCGATCACCGTATTGGCTGATGGCGCCGAAGCACCGTTGTCCGCTACCGCGCTGGTTGGCGACATGGAAGTGCTGGTGCCAATGGCCGGTTTGATCGACAAGGGCGCAGAGCTGGCCCGTCTCGACAAAGAAATTGCGCGCCTGCAAGGCGAAGTGCAGCGGGTGGGCGGCAAGCTGTCCAACGCGGCATTCGTCGACAAGGCGCCAGCTGAAGTGATCGAGAAAGAGCGCGCCAAGCTCGCCGAGGCCGAACAGGCCCTGGGCAAGTTGGCGGAGCAACATGCGCGGATCTCCAGCCTTTAAGGTGGAATCAGCGTGAAAAAAGAGACCTTCGGGTCTCTTTTTTTATTTGCGAACCCGGTCAATGTGGGAGGGGGCTTGCCCCCGATTGCAGTGCATCAGCCTGAATATCTTTGACTGTCACACCGCCATCAGGGGCAAGCCCCCTCCCACATTTGCCCGGGTCAGGCTCAAGATGTGTGACAATGCCCACCACTTTGAGCCAACACCAGAATCAACATGACCGCCCCCACTACGCCCAAACCTCCGCGCAAGAAGCCTAAAACCGCTGCCACGGCCAAACCCGTCGCGCCGCGCAAAGAGGCCACCCTGCACCCGCGCAACCGCCACACAGGCCGTTACGACTTCCCGGCGCTGATCAAGACCACGCCGGAACTGGCGAAATTCGTAATCCTCAACCCCTACGGTAAGGAAAGCATCGACTTCGCCAGCCCTGACGCCGTGCGGGTATTCAACCGGGCGTTGCTCAAGTCGTTCTATGGCATCCAGCATTGGGATATCCCGCAGGATTACCTGTGCCCGCCGGTGCCGGGACGTGCGGACTATGTGCACTTCCTCGCCGACCTGCTGGCCAGCGTCAACGAAGGCAAGATTCCCCGTGGTTCCATCGTCAAGGTGTTGGACATCGGCATGGGCGCTAACTGCGTCTATCCGCTGATTGGCTACATGGAGTACCGCTGGAACTTCCTTGGCTCGGAAGTCGACCCTATCGCCGTAGCCGCTGCCAAGGCCATCGTGCAGTCCAACGACCTGAGCAAGGTCATCCAACTGCGCCAGCAAAACAACCCCAAGCACATCCTGTTGGGCCTGCTGGAACCTGGCGAGCGCTTTGACCTGACCATGTGCAACCCGCCCTTCCATGCGTCCATGGACGAAGCCACCAAGGGCAGCGAACGCAAGTGGCGCGCGTTGGGCAAGGCTGATCCGAAGCGCAAATTGCCGGTGCTGAACTTCGGTGGCCAGTCGGCCGAGTTGTGGTGTGAAGGCGGTGAAGCGCGGTTCGTGACGCAGTTGATCGCTGAAAGCGCGAATTTTGCCCATAAGGTGCTGTGGTTCAGCACCCTGGTATCAAAAGCGTCGAACTTGCCCGCCATTGAAACAGCCCTGAAAAAAGCCGGCGTGCTGGAAAGCCAGGTGGTGGAGATGTCCCAGGGTCAGAAGCAAAGCCGTTTCGTGGCATGGACTTTCCAGACCAAGAACGAGCAGCAGATCTGGCGCCAACGCTGGGTTCGCG
>PJQF01000023.1_pt1 | contig 114467 bp, 104 predicted proteins | sample 1503741 | NCBI WGS metagenome assembly PJQF01 (sample SAMN07775949, study PRJNA414020) | Biofilm metagenome, whole genome shotgun sequencing project. | isolation source: biomolecule (vanillin) treated reverse osmosis membrane biofilm | place: India: Nagpur | collected 2017-03-21
TACGAAGTCAACGTGCAGGCCGACTACGCCATGGGCGTGCTGGAACAGATCGTCGAGGCGGGCAAAAAGTACAACCTGACCCCGTACGGCACCGAAACCATGCACGTACTGCGCGCCGAGAAGGGCTTCATCATCGTTGGTCAGGACACCGACGGCTCGATGACCCCGGACGACCTGAACATGGGCTGGTGCGTAGGCCGTACCAAACCGTTCTCGTGGATCGGCTGGCGCGGGATGAACCGTGAAGACTGCGTGCGCGAAGAGCGTAAGCAGCTTGTCGGGCTCAAGCCGATTGATCCGAACGTATGGCTGCCGGAAGGCGCGCAACTGGTGTTTGATCCGAAGCAGACGATCCCGATGAAGATGGTCGGCCATGTCACCTCCAGCTACGCCCACAACTCCCTCGGCTATTCGTTTGCGATGGCGGTGGTCAAGGGCGGTTTGAAGCGCATGGGTGAGCGAGTGTTCTCACCGCAGGCGGATGGCAGCGTGATCGAGGCAGAGATTGTGTCCTCGGTGTTCTTTGACCCGAAAGGCGATCGCCAGAACATCTGATAGACCGAGGCGCGGCCTTCGCGAGCAAGCCCGCTCCCACATTTGGAATGCATTCCCCTGTGGGAGCGGGCTTGCTCGCGAAGACGCCAGTAGCCGCACAACAGAATCAGGAAAGGTGCTTTATGACAGCAGCCAATGTTTACCAACAACGCCCCACCACCGGCGCCAAGGCCGAGTCGTCGCTGCAACATGCCGACCTCGCCAGCCTGGTCGGCAAGGGCCGCAAGAACGCCGGCGTGACCGTGCGTGAAAAGAAACTCCTCGGCCACCTGACGATTCGTGGCGATGGCCATGACGCGGCTTTCGCGGCCGGCGTGCACAAAGCCGTGGGCATCGAACTGCCTGGCGCTTTGCAGGTGATCGTCAACGGCGAAACCAGCCTGCAATGGCTCGGCCCGGATGAATGGCTGCTGGTTGTGCCAAGCGGCGAAGAATTCGCTGCCGAGCAAAACCTGCGTGCCGCCCTGGGCGACCTGCATATCCAGATCGTCAACGTCAGTGGCGGCCAGCAGATTCTCGAACTCAGCGGCCCGAATGTGCGCGACGTGCTGATGAAGTCCACCAGCTACGACGTGCACCCCAACAATTTCCCGGTGGGCAAGGCGGTGGGCACGGTGTTCGCCAAGTCGCAACTGGTGATCCGTCACACCGCCGAGGACACCTGGGAACTGCTGATTCGTCGCAGCTTCTCGGATTACTGGTGGTTGTGGCTGCAGGACGCGTCAGCCGAATTTGGCCTGAATGTCGTTGCATAACGCTCGTTCCCACGCTCTGCGTGGGAATGCATCCCGGGACGCTCCGCGGCCCAAGAGCGGACGCAGAGCGTCCATGGCGGCATTCCCACGCAGAGCGTGGGAACGATCAAGGAGTCACGCACAATGAGCCGCGCACCCGATACATGGATTTTGACTGCCGACTGCCCCAGCGTGCTCGGCACGGTGGACGCGGTCACTCGCTACCTGTTCGAGCAGGGCTGCTACGTCACCGAGCACCATTCGTTCGATGACCGCCTCTCGGGCCGGTTTTTTATTCGCGTGGAGTTTCGCCAACCCGACGGTTTCGACGAGCAGGCTTTCCGCGATGGCCTGGCCACCCGTGGCGAAGCCTTTGGCATGATCTTCGAGCTGACGGCGCCGAACTATCGGCCAAAAGTGGTGATCATGGTCTCCAAGGCCGATCACTGCCTGAACGACCTGTTGTACCGCCAGCGTATCGGTCAACTGTCGATGGACGTGGTCGCGGTGGTGTCCAACCATCCCGATTTGAAGCCGTTGGCCGACTGGCACCAGATTCCCTACTACCATTTCCCCCTCGACCCTAACGACAAACCGTCCCAGGAGCGTCAGGTGTGGCAAGTGATTGAAGAGACCGGTGCGGAGCTGGTGATTCTTGCGCGCTACATGCAAGTGCTGTCGCCGGAACTGTGCCGCAAGCTCGATGGTAAGGCGATCAACATCCACCACTCGTTGTTGCCGGGGTTCAAGGGCGCCAAGCCGTACCACCAGGCCTACAACAAGGGCGTGAAACTGGTCGGCGCCACGGCGCATTACATCAACAACGACCTGGATGAAGGCCCGATCATTGCCCAGGGCGTGGAAGTGGTGGACCACAGCCACTATCCCGAGGACTTGATTGCCAAGGGGCGCGATATTGAAGGGCTGACACTGGCCCGGGCCGTTGGGTACCACATTGAGCGGCGGGTTTTTCTCAATGCCAATAGGACTGTGGTGCTTTGACTGACGCCTTCGCGAGCAAGCCCTTTCCCACATTTGACCGGGTTCCACATTTGAAATGCTGTCGAATGTGGGAGCGGGCTTGCTCGCGAAGGGGCCATCAGCAACAACGCAAAAACAGCATCTGTAACCCGAGCACTTAAACGCGCTGCCTGCCTGGGCAACGCGGTTCCATAAAAACAACAGCGAGGTGAAAGCATGTCTGGTAATCGTGGTGTCGTGTATCTCGGCAACGGCAAGGTCGAAGTACAGAAAATCGACTATCCCAAAATGCAGGACCCCCGTGGCAGGAAGATTGAGCACGGCGTCATCCTGCGCGTGGTCTCCACCAACATCTGCGGCTCCGACCAACACATGGTGCGCGGCCGCACCACTGCCCAGACCGGCCTGGTACTGGGGCATGAAATCACCGGCGAAGTGATCGAGAAGGGCAGCGACGTCGAGAACCTGAAAATCGGCGACCTGGTGTCGGTGCCATTCAACGTGGCGTGCGGCCGTTGCCGCTCGTGCAAAGAACAACACACCGGCGTGTGCCTGACCGTCAACCCGGCCCGTGCCGGTGGCGCCTATGGCTACGTCGACATGGGCGACTGGACCGGCGGCCAGGCCGAATACGTGCTGGTGCCGTATGCCGACTTCAACCTGCTCAAACTGCCGGACCGCGACAAAGCCATGGAGAAAATCCGTGACCTGACCTGCCTCTCCGACATCCTGCCGACTGGCTACCACGGCGCCGTCACTGCCGGCGTAGGCCCTGGCAGTACCGTTTACATCGCAGGTGCCGGCCCGGTCGGCCTGGCCGCTGCGGCATCCGCCCGCCTGCTCGGCGCGGCGGTGGTGATCATCGGCGACGTCAACTCCATCCGCCTGGCTCACGCCAAGGCGCAAGGGTTTGAAGTGGTCGACCTGTCCACCGACACCCCGCTGCACGAACAGATCGCCGCCCTGCTGGGCGAGCCGGAAGTGGACTGCGCCGTTGACTGCGTGGGCTTCGAAGCACGTGGCCACGGGCATGACGGCGCCAAGGCCGAAGCCCCGGCCACCGTGCTCAACTCTCTGATGGGCGTGGTGCGTGTGGCAGGCAAAATCGGTATTCCAGGCTTGTACGTGACCGAAGACCCGGGCGCCGTCGACGCCGCCGCAAAAATGGGCAGCCTGAGCATCCGCTTCGGTCTGGGCTGGGCTAAATCCCACAGCTTCCACACCGGCCAAACCCCGGTGATGAAGTACAACCGCCAACTGATGCAGGCGATCATGTGGGACCGCATTCATATTGCCGATATCGTCGGCGTCGAAGTCATCAGCCTGGATGACGCCCCGCGTGGGTACGGCGAGTTTGATGCGGGCGTGCCGAAGAAGTTTGTGATTGATCCGCACAAACTGTTCAGCGCGGCATAAGCGTTGGCGAAATAAAAGGGCGACCCTAGGGTCGCCCTTTTTGCGTCGGGTGCTTAAGCCTGTAAGCGTCGACTGATCACATCCAGCAAATCACAGCCATCTCGCAGCGGAATGGCGCAGAGCAGGGCGAAGTCCTGGAGGACCAAATTGTCGGTTTGCAATCCTTCACGAAACGCCAGGTTTTCCATGACTTGAGTGACCGCGCGGATGCGGTAGACGGCGGCGTCGTGGAGCACGTCCAGCGGGACTTGGGTGTCGATGAGCAGGGAGGGAGTGGTGGCGTCGTGGCCGGTGAGCGGCATGTATCGGTTCATGTTTAAAACCCATTCAAGTAGAGGTGGGCTACACACTTATTCGTCGCCAAACGAATTGGGTGGCAGCTGTACGCAGGTTGGCGAACCGGGAATGGAACCGGCAGACCCGAAGGTCTCCCGCGCACAGCCACCATGAAAGCAGCTATTGCGGACGCAAAAGAACCTGCAAAAAAGCAGAAGCTTTTGCACCATTCACCCGAGTCGCCAAACCCGTGTCGCCATATGGACGACCGCCGAACTATAAGCGCCATCCTTCGCCATGAGCAAGTCGCCCAGCCGATGAAAATCAAATGTGGGAGCGGGCTTGCCTGCGATGGCGGCGTGCCAGCCAACCTTTTCTGAGCTGATACACCGCCATCGCGGGCAAGCCCGCTCCCACAGGGAAACGCCTGGAGCAAGTCGCCCAGCCGATGAAAATCAAATGTGGGAGCGGTGTGAGCAAGTCGCCCGGCCGGTGAAGATCAAAATGTGGGAGCTGGCTTGCCTGCGATGGCGGCGTGTCAGTCAACACATTCATCAGCTGACCCACCGCCTTCGCGAGCAAGCCCGCTCCCACAGGGTAGTGGTGGGAGCAAGTCGCCCGGCCGATGAAGATCAAAATGTGGGAGCGGGCTTGCTCGCGAACGCGGTGGGTCAGTCAACACATTCATCAACTGATACACCGCGTTCGCGAGCAAGCCCGCTCCCACAGGGTAGTGGTGTGAGCAAGTCGCCCAGACGATGAAAATCAAAATGTGGGAGCTGGCTTGCCTGCGAAGGCGGCGTGCCAGTCAACACATTCATCAACTGATACACCGCCATCGTGGGCAAGCCCGCTCCCACAGGGAAACGCCTGGAGCAAGTCGCCCGGCCGATGAAAATCAAATGTGGGAGCGGGCTTGCTCGCGAAAGCGGTGGGTCAGTCAACACATTCATCAACTGATACACCGCCTTCGCGAGCAAGCCCGCTCCCACAGGGTAGTGGTGTGAGCAAGTCGCCCGGCCGGTGAAGATCAAAATGTGGGAGCTGGCTTGCCTGCGATGGCGGCGTGTCAGTCAACACATTCATCAGCTGACCCACCGCCTTCGCGGGCAAGCCCGCTCCCACAGGTGTTGAGAGGGGTCAGCGAGAGGCCAGGGCGCCTTGGTACAGCACGGGGCCGGTGGGTTGTCCGGTGGGTGAGCCGCCTTGTGGCTCCAGGCTGACGGCCAGGGTCGCGGGTGCAGTCAACAGCGCTTGCTGTTCCTTGCTCAGCTGGATTCGGCCTTTACCCGAAGTCGGCACCAAGCCCAGGGAGACAGGTTTGCCACCGGCCGCAATGACCCATAGTTCCAGGGCCCGTGTCGGCTCTACCGCCGCCAACGTTAGCGGCTCGACTTGCAGATGATCGCCAAACGCCTGGATCTGCAGCGCCGGTTGCTGGTTCGCCGCGACCAGCGTGGCGTTGTACTCGGCGCCGATATCACGCTGATAAAGCACGCCGACCAACACGGCGACGACAACCGCGCAGGCGGCCATCAGTACGCGCAGGTTCATCCAGAACGGTTTCTTCGCCGGCACGTGCAGCACTTGCGGCTCGATCCGCGCCTTGATGCCCGCCCACACGTGGTCCGGCACCGGCCGCTCGGGCAAAGAACCGGTGAGGCTGGCGAGTGCATCCTGCCAATGGCCCAGTTCGACGCGCAGTGCAGCGTCTTCCAATAACAGGGCGTCGAAACGCCGACGGGCGGTGGCGGGCATCAGCCCGATGGCGTAGTCGGCAGCCAGGGCGCGGCGCAGCGCGGTCGTTTGGTAGTTCATGATTCAAGGCACCTGCGCAGGCGTTCCATGCCGCGGCGAATCCAGGATTTGACCGAGCCCAGGGGCGCGGCCAAGTGGTCGGCCAATTCCGAGCACGACAGGCCCTGGAAGTAAGCCACAGTGATCGATTGACGCTGCATGCCGTCCAGCGTGTCGAGGCAGCGATTCAGCGCACGGGCTTCGCGTTCGTTATCCAGTTGCTCGTGGGCGCTGGGGCCGTCGTCGAGCAGGGCGTCCTGCTGGCCGTCGGCCAAGGGTTGTTCGCGGTGTTTGCGTAGTTGGTCGATGGCCAGGTTACGCGTGATATTCACCATCCAGGTCATCGGCGCCGCCAGGTGCGCTTCGTAGCGTGAGGCGTTGTACCAGATGCGCACAAACGCCTCCTGCAACACCTCTTCGGCCAGGTCGGAGCGCCCCATGAACCGCAACGCCACACCGTGCAGCCGTGGCGAAACGCTGCGGTAGAGGGTTTCGAACGCCTGGCGGTTGCCCAGGGCGCATTGGGCCAGCAAAGGCCGCAACGGGTCAGCATCATTGATCGAAATAGGGCTTCTCCAGGCTCTCGGACGAGGGCGACGGGACTGCGCACGGTAGGCAGAGGGTAGTCCAGCTTGAGCATTCATTCCATCCGACTCCGGGCGGTGCATGGGGGATATACGCGCGCGGGGAACATTTGGATGCAGCTTTTTCTGAACTAATCTTTAGGTGGGAACATTCCTTCGGGACTGTCAGTCAAACGCGTGCTTTTAGCTCCTACATTCAGAGGTTGTCTTGATGAAGATTTCACGCGGTTTTGCCCTGTCATGCCTGTTGACCGTGGCCGCCAGCCCGGTGTTTGCCGCAGGTTTCAGCCTCGGTGACGTGGCCAATGCCGTCTCCGGTGCCCAGGGCAACAATAAGGCGGCTGCCGCAGCGCCGAGCTCCCAGACCGCTGGCCTGTTGCAGGCCCTGACTTCGCAATTGAACATTACCCCGGAACAAGCCGTCGGCGGCACCGGCGCCATGCTCGGCCTGGCCAAAAACAAGCTGAGCGGCACTGACTATTCGCAACTGGGCAAGAGCGTGCCGGGCCTGGATCAACTGTCCGGGAGCAACTCGCTGGGTAGCCTCGGCGCCTTGAGCGGGATGCTCGGTCAGAGCGGCGGCAGCAAAACCAGCGGCCTGGACGGCCTGCTGGGTAACGTGAAGGACACCAGCGACCTCAACACCGCGTTCAGCGCGCTGGGCATGGATAACAGCATGATCGGCAAGTTTGCGCCGGTGATCCTGCAATACCTGGGTGGCCAGGGCGCCAACCAGTCAGTGCTGGGCAAATTGGCTTCGGCCTGGGGCACCGGCAGCTAAATACCGGTGAGTGTGTATGTCGCATACGGTGCGAGGCCTTCATTGATGCAAACAATCAAAAAGCACACGTAATGAGGCGTATCGAATCGTAGGGAACCGCTGAACAGGGCACGCCACAGAGGGAGACCTTTCAAGCTTCGCGCATAACGGGCTTGGAAGGTTTCATTCATTGGACTTTAAGTGGTGGCACGATGAAAACATTGCATTTGCCTGTCAGCGTCTCGTATTGGGTCAATCCTCCTGCCATCCCGTATGAGCCACAAGGGACCGGTTTGATCGGTCACCCGCGGCACACTAATGCCCGGAACGAAGTGGCCGATGCCTCGAAGGCACAAGAACCCCAAGCGCCTTATGAGCCGGTACTCAACATTTGGGGAGAATGTGTTCCCCGTTAGATAGAACTCAATGTGCTGCATTTGCGGTGTGTGACCAGGCTGTGCACACCGTTGGCAGGCCTATTTGAGTAGCGTCTCAATTCTCTGGTCTTTTTCCTGCCAGAGCTGGTTCACCCAGTTCTGGACGGTCTGGCGAAAGGCCGGATCGTTCTCGTAGTCCCCTTGCCACAACGCCGGGTCCAGCTCATGGGTGCGGATATCAATGATCACTTTCGGCACCGCGCCGCTGATCAAGTCCCAGAACCCTGGAATCGTTTGCTGCGGATAGACCACGGTCACGTCGAGTACCGCGTCCAGCTGTTCACCCATCGCCGCCAGCACAAACGCCACGCCGCCCGCCTTGGGCTTGAGCAGCCGCAAAAACGGCGAATCCTGTTGGGTGCGCTTGGCCTCGCTGAACCGCGTGCCTTCCAGGTAATTGACCACCGTCACCGGCTGGCGCTTGAACAGCTCGCAGGCCTGTTTGGTGATTTTCAGGTCCTGGCCCGCCAGTTCCGGGTGCTTGGCCAGGAACGCCTTGGTGTAGCGCTTCATGAACGGGTAATCCAGCGCCCACCAGGCCAGGCCAAGGAAGGGCACCCAGATCAGCTCTTTTTTCAGGAAGAATTTGAAGAACGGCGTACGGCGGTTAAGCGCCTGGATCAAGGCCGGAATGTCGACCCAGGACTGATGGTTGCTGATCACCAGGTAGGAGGTATCGCTTCGCAGGTCGTCGCCGCCGCGAATGTCCCATTGAGTGGGCGTGCACCGCGAGAATATAAGCTTGTCGATTTCCGCCCAGGTTTCGGCGATCCACATCACCGCCCAGGACGCATAGTCGCGAAAGCGCCCGGGGGCCACCAGCTTGATCAGGGCAAACACCATCAAGGGGCCGAACAGCACCAGGGTGTTGAGCAATAGCAGGAGTGTGACGAAACAGCCGGTGAGCAGGCGGCGCATAAGTAACTCTTGGAATCGACGTGGGCGGGCCATGATAAGCAAGCTGAGTCGAGAGGCCAAATCGCAAATCACCGCACGAATGTTTCACACTGCGCCCGGTATGGTTGAGAACTAACTTAGTCCGGCTTTTGCGGTCTAGAATCCGCCTACTTCTTTCGAGGAAATCACTTCGTGAAATTGCTCCTTGCTGCGTTCGCCCTGGTTCTTCCCGTTATGGCCGCTGTGCCTGTCATGGCCGCCGAACCGACCCTCTACGGTCGCTACGAATACATCCAGTTGCCCGAGATCGGGGAAACCTTCAAGGCCAAGATGGACACCGGCGCGCTGACCGCCTCGCTGTCGGCCCGTAACATCGAAACCTTCACCCGCGACGGTGACGACTGGGTGCGCTTCCGTCTCGGCGGCAAGGATGCGAGCGACAAGGTCTACGAACATAAAGTCTCGCGTATCAGCAAGATCAAGAGCCGCGCCGACGAAGACGAGGACAAGGACGAAGCCACGGTGGCCAAGCGTCCGGTGATTGACCTGGAAATGTGCCTGGGTAACGTCAAGCGCACCGTCGAGGTCAACCTCACCGACCGCAGCAGCTTCAACTACCCGCTGCTGATCGGCGCCAAGGCCTTGCGTGAATTCGGCGCGGCGGTAAACCCGGCCCGTCGGTATACCGCTGACAAACCGGACTGCTGATTGAACCCATGCCGCATATCCTGATTGTCGAAGACGAAGCGGCGATAGCCGACACGTTGGTTTTCGCCCTCCACGGCGAGGGCTTCACCACCACCTGGTTGAGCCTCGGCCAGGAGGCGTTGGCCCATCAGCGCCAGACGCCAGCCGACCTGATCATCCTCGACATTGGCTTGCCGGATATCACCGGCTTTGAAACCTGCAAGCAATTGCGCCGTTTCAGCGAAGTGCCGGTGATGTTCCTTAGTGCTCGCGATGCCGAGATTGACCGCGTGGTGGGCCTGGAGATCGGTGCCGACGATTATGTGGTCAAGCCGTTCAGCCCACGGGAAGTGGCGGCGCGCGTGCGGGCGATCCTCAAGCGCGTCGGCCCAGGTGTGGCGCCCGCCGTGTTCCAGGTGGACCTGGAACGCATGCACATCAGTTATCGCGGGCAGCCATTGAGCCTGACCCGGCATGAATTCCGTTTGCTGCAAAGCCTGCTTGAGCAACCCGAACGCGTGTTCAGTCGCGAGCAATTACTCGACGCGGTGGGCGTGGCGGCGGATGCCGGCTACGAGCGCAATATCGACAGCCACATCAAGAGCCTGCGCAGCAAACTGCGGGCTATTGCGGCCGATGCCGAGCCGATCCAGACCCATCGTGGCCTGGGCTACAGTTACAGCCCGAGCCACAGCTGATGCGCCTGGGGCTGCGGATTTTCCTGGTGTATGCGCTGTTTATCGGCCTGACCGGTTACTTTGTGCTCAACACGGTGATGAAGGAAATCCGCCCGGGCGTGCGCCAGTCCACTGAAGAAACCCTGGTGGACACCGCCAATCTACTGGCCGAGATTCTGCGCGATGATGTGAAAAACCATACTCTCGGCCAAAGCCATTGGGCCGAACTGCTCAAGGCCTACGGCAATCGCCAGCCCGGCGCGACCATCTGGGGCCTGCCGAAAAACCAGGTTAACCACCGCATTTACGTGACCGACGCCAAGGGCATCGTGCTGCTCGACTCCAGGGGCGAAGCGGTGGGCCAGGACTATTCCAAATGGAACGACGTGTACCTGACCCTGCGCGGCGAGTACGGCGCGCGCTCCACGCGCAGCGCAGCGGATGATCCGGCCTCGTCGGTGATGCATGTCGGTGCGCCGATCCGCGATAACGGGCAAATCATCGGCGTGGTCACCGTGGCCAAGCCCAACAGTTCGTTGCAGCCTTATGTCGACCGCACCGAGCGCCGCCTGCTGTGGTACGGCGCGGGGCTGGTGGTGATGGGCCTGCTGCTGGGCGCGCTGTTGTCGTGGTGGTTGAGTGTTGCGCTGCACCGGCTGACGGCTTATGCACAGGCCGTCAGCGAAGGGCGGCGCGCCGAGCTGCCGCATTACCGTGGCGGCGAACTCAAGCAACTGTCCACCGCCGTGGAGCACATGCGCACGCAGTTGGAGGGCAAGGCCTACGTCGAGCATTACGTGCACACCCTGACCCACGAACTGAAGAGCCCGCTGGCCGCCATTCGCGGCGCGGCGGAACTGTTGCAGGGCGACATGACCCGCGAGCAGCAGCAGCGTTTTGTGAGCAATATCGACAGTGAAAGCGCGCGCCTGCAACAGTTGATCGAACGCCTGCTGAACCTGGCGCAAGTGGAGCAGCGCCAGGGCCTTGAAGCGCAAACCAGTGTGCCGCTGGCCGCCCTGGTTGATGAGGTACTCCAGGCCCAATGCGCACGAATCGAAGGCGCCGGTTTGCAGGTCGAGCAAGCCATTGCCGCAGACGTGAAGGTGTTCGGCGAGCCTTTCCTGTTGCGCCAGGCCTTGGGCAATCTGCTGGAAAACGCCCTGGACTTCACGCCACCTTGCGGCGCGTTGAAATTCAGCGCGCAAACCCAGCATAACGACGTGTACGTCAGCCTGTTCAACCAGGCGGCGCCGATTCCCGACTACGCACTGCCGCGCCTGAGCGAGCGCTTCTACTCGTTGCCACGCCCGGCCAGCGGGCGCAAAAGCACCGGCCTGGGCCTGAACTTCGTTGAAGAAGTGATGAAGCTGCATGGCGGCGCTTTGCAGATCGGCAATGTGCAAGGCGGTGTGCAAGTGGTGCTGCATCTCCACACAGTCTCCACATTGCCCACATAAATCGCCCATATGCGCGGCTCACGCTCTGCCTATCAAAACAGGGAGAGCCCCATGAACCGCAGCCTGCTTTTCAAACTTGGCGCCATTGCGCTGCTGATTCTGTTGTTACTGATTCCGTTGCTGATGATCAACGGCATCATTAGCGACCGCCAGCAACTGCGCGATGGCGTGTTGATGGACATCGCCCGCAGCTCCAGCTACAGCCAGCGCCTCACCGGGCCGGTGATGGTGGTGCCGTACCGCAAGACCGTGCGCGAGTGGAAACTCAATGAAAAGCTCAACAAACGCTACGAGCAAACCCGTGAAGAGCGCGGTCGTCTGTATTTCCTGCCGGACCGCTTTGAGCTCGACGGCAAGGTGCAAACCGAACTGCGCGCACGGGGCATCTACCAGGCGCGACTGTTCCATGCCGATAACCGTATCAGCGGGCATTTTGAGCTGCCTGCGCAGTTGGGCATCACCGAGGACTTTGCCGATTACCGCTTTGAACCGGCGTTTCTGGCGGTGGGTATCAGCGATATTCGCGGGATCGAAAACGCGCTGAAGCTGGAGCTGGGCAGCCAGCGTCTGGCGTTCTCGCCGGGCACTCAAGTGGATTGGCTGGGGGAGGGCGTGCACGTAATGCTGCCCGAGCAGGACAGCAAAAAACCGGCCGTGGTGGACTTCGCGTTCGACCTGCGCCTGCAGGGCACCGAACAGCTGCAAGTCGTCCCGGTGGGCAAGACCAGCCAGGTCACACTCGCCTCTAACTGGCCGCACCCGAGCTTTATCGGCAACTTCCTCCCGGCCCAACGAGACGTCACCGATAAAGGCTTCACCGCCAACTGGCAGACCTCGTTTTTTTCCACCAACCTCGAGCAAGCCCTGCAAACCTGCCTGGACCGGCAGGGCTGTGAAGACTTCACCAACCGCAGCTTCGGCGTAAACTTCATCGACCCGGTCGACCAATACCTCAAGAGCGACCGCGCGATCAAATACGCGCTGCTGTTTATCGCCCTGACGTTTGCCGGCTTCTTCCTCTTCGAAGTGCTCAAGAACCTGGCTGTGCACCCGATTCAATACGCATTGGTGGGTGTTGCCCTGGCGTTCTTCTACCTGCTGCTGTTGTCGTTGTCCGAGCACCTGGGGTTTGCGCTGGCGTATGTGATATCCGCCAGTGCCTGTGTGCTGTTGATTGGTTTCTACGTGTGCCATGTGCTGCGCAGCGTCACCCACGGCCTGGGGTTTTCGGCGGGGCTGGCGGCGTTGTATGGCTTGTTGTACGGGTTGCTGAGTGCCGAGGATTACGCGCTGCTGATGGGCTCGCTGTTGCTGTTCGGCCTGCTCGGCACGGTGATGGTGCTGACGCGCAAACTCGACTGGTATGGCGTGGGCAAGCGCAAAGCGAGCGAGCCTCTGCAGTTTGATCTGGAGGCCGTGCAATGATCGGGTTGCGTGAGGATCAGCGGGTGGGCGCGCAGCTGGCGGCAAGAATCGTCATATTCCTCAACGCCACCACCTTCCAATGTGGGAGCGGGTTTGCCTGCGAAAGCGCTGGGTCACCAACAGGTGCACTGAATGACACGCCGCAATCGCAGGCCAGCCTGCTCCCACAATGGAGGGGCATGAATGTCACACCGGTGGCTGGGTCTGCAGCATCGAAGGCCGCTGGCTGACCTCGGCGTACCAGGCGGCAAGCTTGGGGTTAGCGTCGCGCCATTGCAGGTCGGGGTGGCGGAAGTCGAGGTAACCCAGGGCGCACGCCACACTGATGGACGCGATGTCGAAGTGGCTGGCCAGCTCGGCAATTGCATCGGCCTCAAGCTCGACGAGGGTGCGGCGGATCTTGTTGCGCTGTTCGTCCAGCCACTGGTCCCAGTGTTTTTCCGGCGGGCGCAAGGCCGTCTCGTAACGCACCAGCACGGCGGCATCCATCATGCCGTCGGCCATCGAGGCCAGGGTCAGGCGCCGCCAGCGTGCCGAGCCGTCGCGGGGTATCAGCGGGTTGCCGACATGCTGGTAGTCAAGGTAGTCGAGGATCACCCGGCTGTCGTGCAACACCGTGCCGTCGGCGAGGCGCAGGGCCGGGATTTTGCCCACGGGGTTGTCGTGCACCAATTGCGCATCCGGCTGGACCGGTGTCGGCATGCAACCGTGCAGGGTCACGCGGTCCTGCTGGCCGGTCTCGGCCAGTAACACGCGGACTTTGCGGACAAACGGTGACGCGGGGTTGTGAAACAAGGTCATGCTGGGCGCGGACATGGGCATTCCTCTGAATGGGCTGTGGCTAGCCTAGAGGGTTGCGCCGTGGCTGGCGAGGGGGTTTTGGGGTGTTTTTGAGGGCCTCATCGCCGGCAAGCCCGCTTCCACATTTTGAATTGTGAACGCAGCCCAAGGTGGGCGCTGGCTTGCCGGCGATGGCGCCCTCAGCCGCGCCGCTTACACAAGGCCCAAACACCCATGACAGCGGGAATCCCCAAGCCGACCCAACTGAGCGAATCCCACAGCCCATCGCCCAGCAACGCGGCAAACAACCCGGCTGCGCTGAGCACGCCAATCCCCAGCGGAATAGCAAACACCTTCCAGAAATTCGACTGACGCGGCTTCATGCCCTGGCCGCCTTGCGCCGCACGATCCACAGGTAAACGCCGCTGCCCAGCACGATGATGGTCAACACATCCAGCACCGCCCACAGGATCTTCATCGGCAGGCCGCCATAGTCACCAAAGTGCAAGGGCTGGGACATGCCCATGGCGTCCATGTACCACGGCCGTTCGGCAATGGCGGTGACGGCCAGGGTGCTCGCGTCGATCAACACCGGCGTGAGCAAGTGCGAGGTCAGATGGGTGCTGCCTTTCATGAACACGGCGTAATGATGCTCACTGGAAAAGCGCGTACCGGGGAAGGCGATAAAGTCCGGCTGCATGCCGGGCGCGGCCTTGGCCGCAATGCTCAGCAGCTCGGTGGCCGGTGCGCGTTGTGTCAGCGGCGGCGCGTTTTTGTAGGGCTCGATCATCGCGCTGAGGCTGTCCTGGCGCCAGGCGGCGATGATCAGGTCGGCGCAGGCGCTGATCACGCCGGTCACGCCCACCACCAGCGCCCAGGTCAGCGTGACCACGCCAATCAGGTTATGCAGGTCGAGCCAGCGCAGGCGGGTGGATTTGTCCTGGCGAACGGTGGCGAACTTCAAGCGGCGCATAAACGGCAGGTACAGCACCGTGCCCGAGACAATCGCCAGCACAAACAGAATACCCATGAACGCCAGCAGCAACTTGCCCGGCAGGCCGGCAAACATATCCACATGCAGGCGCAGCAGGAACAGCGTCAGCCCGCCGTTGGCCGCCGGGGTTTCCACGGCGTCGCCAGTGCGCGCATCGAGCATGAAGGTGTGAGACGAGTTGGGTTCGGTGCCGGCCGTGGCGGCCATGATCGCAATCACGCCGTTCTGGTCGTCGGCGTCCCACGCCAGGTATTGCATGGCCTCACCCGGTCGATGAGCCTGGGCCTTGGCCACCAGTTGCTCAAGGTTCAGGTGTGGCGTGTCGGCGGGCATCTGCGCCAGTTCAGGCTCGTTGCCCAGCAGGTGGTCGATCTCGTGGTGAAACACCAGCGGCAGGCCGGTGAGGGCGAGCAGCAGCAGGAAGACGGTGCAGATCAGGCTCGTCCAGGTGTGGATGAAGGACCAGCGGCGGATGGTTTTGCTTTTCATTTTTTTGCCTTCAGACACACCCAAGCCGCCCCGGAGGACGGCCTGATTATTAACTCAGCTGATTACCACTGGTAGGTGGCGCTGGCGACTACGCTGCGCTGGTCGCCGAAGTAGCAGTAGTTGCCATCGCAGGTGGACAGGTAATCTTTGTTGAACAGGTTGGTGGCGTTCAATTTAACCGACGCGCCTTTGAGGCTGTTATCCAGACGGCCCAAGTCGTAGTGCACCGAACCATCGAACACGGTGTAGGCGTTGGCCTTACCCAACCAGGTGTTGGCCTGATCGCCATAGGTGTTGCCGGTGTAGCGGGCACCCAAGCCAATCCCGAAACCGTCAAGTACGCCGCTGTGCCAGGTGTAGTCAGTCCACAGCGAGGCTTGCTGGTTTGGCATCAATGTCAGGCGGTTACCTGTGTAAAGGCCTTTTTGTACTTCGGATTTTGCCAAGGTTTAGGCGGCGATGACCTTGAGGTTCTCGGTCACGTCAGACACTGCTTCCAGCTCCAGGCCCTTGACCTTCACTTCGCCGGTCTGGCTGTTGATTTGCTGGCCCCCTGCGCCGAGGGTGGTCACCTGCACATTTTTTTGGGTGAGGTCGTAAACCGCCGCACTCAGCAGCGTGTTGGAACCTGGCGGCTGATATTTGACCCCCATTTCCCATTGCTTGCCTTCGGTCGGTTTAAACGTCTTGAGCGCGGTTGTATCGGCGTTGCTCGCGGGTTGGAAGGACTCGGCGTAGGACAGGTACGGTACGAAGCCCGAGTCGAACACATAGCTCAGCGCCGCATTGCCACTGAAGTGTTTGATGCGGTCGGTGTTGGTCGCATCGTTGTCGTTGAAATAGGTGGTGCCCTGGTGCACCCAGTCTTCACGCCCACCCAAGGTCAGGCGCCACTTGTCCAGGGCCATCTGGTCCTGCACGTAGAGACCGGTTTGTACGGTTTTCTGGTTGTAGTCGTAGAACGGTCGGACATCCGTCGGGCGTACAGTCGGCTGAGTGTTGATCGGGTTGAAGATGTTGATACTCGATGCCGTGCCGTATAGGGCGCGGTACGAGGTGTCGGTACGCTGGTGATCGAGGCCGAGCAGTACTGTATGGCGGATGTCGCCGCTGGCGAAGTCGGCTTGGAAATGGTTGTCCACCGCGAACTGGCCAATGCTTTCGTCAACGTTGGTGGTAGACCGGCTGATATTGCCCGCCGCATCAGCCGGGGAAAACGCATAGGAGCCTACGGTCAGTTGCTGGAAGTCCAGCTCCGATTTGGTGTAACGCAGGTTCTGTTTGAACTGCCAGGTATCGTTGAAACGGTGTTCGAACGCATAGCCCAACGCGTAGTAAGTACGGTCGTAGAACTCGTAATCCGGATCGCCGAGGTTCTTGTGGTGGGAAACCTTGCCCAGTGGTGATTTGATCTTGGTGCCCTGAATGGGCATGAACTGGCTGGTAGTGCCGGTATCGTCACGGGTGAACTGCGAGAGCAGTGTCAGCTTGGTATCCGGGTCGATGTTCCAGGTCAGGCTGGGCGCGATGTTGTAGCGCTTGTTGTCGATATGGTCGACCTGAGTGCCGGCATCGCGTACCACGCCACTGATGCCATACAGGAACTGCCCTTCATCATCGACCTTGCCGGTACTGGCGAAGTTGATCTGGCGGTAGTTGTCACTGCCGTACTGCACTTGGATGGCGTTGCTCGATTCAGCGCTGGGACGGCGGCTGACCATGTCCAGCAGGCCGCCCGGTGGTGTCTGGCCGTAGATCGACGAGGCAGGGCCACGCAGCAGGGCGAGGCGGTCCAGGTTCCAGGTTTCGGCTTTCGGGTTGGCGTACACACCGCGTGGCAGTGGCAGGCCGTCGAGGAATTGCGTGGGCTCGAAGCCGCGTACGCGCATCCAGTCGTAGCGGGTGTCGCTGCCGTAACTGGACGATACGATGCCGGGCATGTATTTGACGGCGTCATCGAGGTTCTGGACGTTGCGATCCTGCATCTGTTCGCGGGTGGCAATGGAGATCGAGCGCGGTGCTTCGACCAGTGCCGTGTCGGTCTTGGTGCCGGCAGCGGTGCGCGTTGCCAGATAGCCTGTCACCGGGCCCCAGGCACTTTCAGTGTCGCCCTGCCCAATGATGCTGGTCTCCGGCAACGCCACAACGCCTTCCGGAATTGCCACCAGCGTAAACGTCCCGGCGCTGCTCTGTTCCAGCTGCAGCCCTGTCCCACGCAAGGCCTCACGCAGCGCGCCTTGCGCATCGTACTGGCCCTTCACCGGTGCCGAGGTTTTGCCCGACGCCAGCGCCGGGTTAAGGGTCAGCGCCAGGCCCGCCTGGCTGGCGATCTGGTTCAGGGTGCTGGCCAGTGGCGCGGCGGGCAGGTTGTAGGCGCGCACGTTCGAGGCCTGTTCAGCGGCGATCAGCGAGGTGCTAGTCAGCGGCGTGCTGAGGGCAATGGCCACGGCTAACAGGCTGGGGCGCAACAGGGTGTCTAGCGTGCGGGACATGGGGCGGCTCCTGAATGGAAATATTTCTCAATTGCCTATGTGCCGAGCGAGATTCGAAAAGTGATAGGGCTGAGCGAAGATATTTTTTGAGTCGGGTATTTGAAGCGTTTTTCAGGGCCGCGCAAGCTACAGCCCATGCACCGCATAACCTAAGGCTTGGCGGTAACGGTCACCCACCACGGCGTGCGCTGCTCGATCTGCACCGGCAGGGTCGGCAGCAGGGCGTTCAGCGCCAGGGTGGTGTCATGCAGCGGGAAGCTGCCGGTGATGCGCAGGTCGGCCACGGTGTTATCCACGCCCAGGTAGCCGGTGCGATAGCGGCTGAGCTCCTCGACCACGTCGCCCAGACGGGCGTTGTCGACCACCAGCATGCCGCGTGTCCAGGCGTCGGTGGCGGGCGTGACGGCCAGCACGGGGCCGAGACTGTCGCTGCGCATCAGCACTTGCTGGCCTTCGCTGAAAATCTGTTCGTGATGCAGCGCCTGTGGCTGGGCGGCCACCGCTGACTGCAGCACGCTCAGGCGCGTGGCGTCGTCTTCGCGCTTGACGATAAACCGTGTGCCCAGCGCCCGCAGGCTGCCGTCGCGGGTTTGTACATAGAAGGGGCGCGTATCGTTGTGGCCGGTTTCGACCAGCATCTCGCCTTCCTGCAACACGATCAGCCGGCGTTTTTCATCGAAGCGCACGTCGATGGCGCTGTGGGTGTTGAGGTTGATCAGCGTGCCATCCGCGAGTTTCAGCGTGCGCTGCTCGCCGGTGGCCGTGCGCTGGTCGGCCAGCCAATAGTGGATCGGCACGTAGCGCTCACCGGCAAACACCACCAGGCCGCACACCAGCGCGATACTTGCCAGGCCGCGGCCAAGTTTGCGCACGCGCTGGCGCAGGCTCTCGCGAGACTGCACCAACGCCGCCCGCGCCGGGCCCGACGCCCTGCTGAAACGCTGGTCGAGCATGCCCAACTGGCGCCAGGCGCGCGCATGTTCTTCATCGCTGGCCAGCCATTTGGCGAACTCTTCCTGCGCCACCAGGCTGCCGTCGCCCGAGTCGAGGGACAGTTGCCAGGCAATTGCCGCGTCCAGCACGCGGGCCGAGACCGGTTTGGAGCTGATCACGGGCACGCCGGCTCGCCATACAGCGCGACGTAGCACTGGCGAATGCCCTGGGCCAGGTACTGACGCACGCGAGGCACCGACACACCGAGACGCCGGGCGATTTCGGCGTGGCCCAGGCCGTCGAGGCGGTTATAGAGGAAGGCGGCGCGGGCCTTGCTCGACAGTTTGGCGAGCAGGTGGTCGATGGCCTTGAGGTCTTCGAGGATCAATTGCTGTTCTTCGGGCGACGGCTGTTCGCTTTCCGGGAGCAGCATCAGCTCGCTGAGGTAAGCCTGTTCCAGGGCTGCGCGGCGAAAGTAGTCGAACAGCAGCCCTTTGGCGATCGACACCAGGAACGCCCGTGGCTCGCGCGGTTCGCGCAACTCTTCACGGCCCAGCAGGCGCATGAACGTGTCCTGGCTCAAGTCTTCGGCGCGGCTCGGGCAGGCCACGTTGCGGCGCAGCCACGCCAACAGCCAGCCACGATGGTCGCGGTATAACGCGCCAACAAGCTCACTGTGTGGGGTCTGGACCGACGACAAGGCATCACCGAATAAACAAGAGGTTTAAACTAACGAGAATTATTCGCGATTGTGTCAGAGGCAGGGAGTGGGCGCAATTGGCGTCTGTCGGGCGGTGCCACTAAAACGCTGGCGCTTGTTTGCGGCGTTTCCATTGGCTCAGGCGCTCTTGCAGCGCTTGAGGGCTGGCGATTGCTTGCTGCTGTGCGCGGTTAAACAGGATGAGCATCAGCTCAGCCGTGGCCAGTGCATCGGCGCTGGCGTGATGGCGTTCGCCCACTTGCAGCTTGAAGTGGTTGATCCAGTCGTCGAGGCCGGCTTCGCGGATATTCGCTTCGGGGCACAGCAGTGGGGCGATGTCTGCAACATCGAGAAACGGATGGCTCAGCCGATAGCCCAAGCTGTCCTTGAGTGCACGGCACAGCATGTGTTGATCGAACGGTGCATGAAACGCCAGCATCGGGCTGTCGCCGACAAACGCCATGAAATCCAGCAGGGCTTCGACCGGGTCGCTGCCGGCAGCGATGGCACTGGGGCCGAGGCCGTGGATCAATACACTGGGGCTGAGTTTTGTTTCGGCACGTTGCAGGGTGCGCTCGAACATTTGCGAGAAGTCCACCGCGCCGTCCTCGATGACCACGGCACCGATGGACAGTACCTGGTCTCGGTTGAGGTTCAGGCCGCTGGTTTCCAGGTCGACCACTACCCAGCGCTGGCTGCGCAGAGAGCCAGTCCCCAGCCCCACAGGTGTGGGCAGTTGCGCCAGGCGCAGTTGCTGGGTTGCGTCCAGCCCGGGCTTTTTTGTCCGTAGCCAACTGAACAGGCTCACAGCTGGTACCGAAAGGTCAGGCTGCTTTGCAGGCGCTGGGCCTGACGCAGGGATTCACGCAAGATGCGCCGATCCAGGTGGTTGAGACTGTCAGGGTCGACACGGTTGGAATAGGCCTGGTTCTCGCGGCTTTGCAACTGGTGCTGCTGCATGCGGGTTTGCTGGATAAAGTGATAGGCCTCTTCGTATGCCGCGCCGTCGAGTGGCTCAATGACTTCCTTGTCCACCAACTGGCGCAGGCGCTCCAGGGTATTGATGGCGTGGACGCCGTTGGCCAGGGCGAGTAGGCGAGCACCGTCCACAAACGGCGTGAGGCCCTGCACCTTAAGATCGAGTGTGGCTTTTTCGCCTCCTTTGCGCGTCAGCACAAAATCGCGGAAACGCCCTACCGGCGGGCGTTGGCGCAAGGCGTTCTCGGCCAGCATGCGTTGGAACAGCCGGTTATCCGCGACTTGATCCAGAATGCCCTGGCGCAATTGCTCACAGCCCTGCTCGTCGCCCCACACCACGCGCAAGTCAAAATAGATGCTTGAGCCCAGCAGGTTCTCCGGCGTCGCCTCGCGAATAAACGCACCGAAGCGCCGCGCCCACTCGGCCCGCGACAGGCACAGTTCGGGGTTACCGGCCATGATATTGCCCTTGCACAAACTGAAGCCGCACAACGCCAGGCTCTGGTTGATCTGCTGCGCCAGGGGCAACAAGCGGCCGCGAATCGCTGCGGCTTCGGCGGCGTCCTTGGCATCGAACAGAATGCCGTTGTCCTGATCGGTAAACAGTGTCTGCTCGCGACGGCCTTCGCTGCCGAAACACAGCCAACTGAACGGCACGCCGGGGTCGCCTTTGTCGGCCAGCGTCAGCTCGATCACCCGGCACACGGTGTGGTCGTTGAGCAAGGTAATGATGTGCGTGATCTGGGTGGACGACGCGCCGTGGGCGAGCATGCGTTCCACCAGTTGGCCGATTTCACCGCGTATCGCCACCAGGTTTTCGACCCGGGGCGCATTGCGGATGGTGCGGGCCAGGTGCACCAGGTCAACCCGTTGCAGGGAAAACAGGTCGCGTTCGGACACCACGCCACACAGGCGCTGGTCTTTCACCAGGCACACATGGGCGATATGCCGCTCGGTCATGGCGATGGCGGCGTCGAAGGCGCTGTGGTCCGGGCTGAGGAAGAACGGCGCCTGGGTCATATGGCCGTCGATCGCCTGATTGAAATCACTGGTGCCGTCGGCAACCACCTGGCGCAGGTCGCGCAGGGTGAATATCCCCAAGGGCGCTTTGTGCTCGTCGACGATCACGATGCTGCCCACTTGTTGCTCATGCATCAGCGTCACCGCCTCGCGCAGCGGCGTGTCCGGGCTGCAGGTGACCGGATGGCGCATCGCCAATTCGCCAAGACGGGTGTTCAGCGAGTACTGGGTGCCGAGGGTCTCTACGGCTTTTTGCTGCACCTGCTGGTTGACCTGGTCCAGCAAGCTGCTGACACCGCGCAGGGCGAAATCGCGAAACGCACTGGAGAGGGCGAACAGCTTGATAAACGCCGGCTTGTTCAGTTGCAGGCAGAACGTATCTTCGGCGGCCTTGTGCTCGGTGCGCGTCGCCCGTTCGCCCAGCAGTGCGGCAAGAGGGAAGCACTCACCGGTGGTGATTTCGAAGGTGGTTTCGGCCGCTTCCTGATTTAACTGCGGGCGTTCGCCGACGACGCGGCCTTGCTTGACGATATAAAAATGCTCCACCGGCCCGCCCGATGGTTTGAGGATGCTCTCGCCAGGGCCATAGAAACGCAGTTGGCACTGTTCCACCAGAAACGCCAAGTGGGCGTTTTCCATCTGGTTGAACGGGGGAAAGCGTTGCAGGAATTGCAGGGTGCCGTGGATGTTCTGCAACACGGCGGTTTTTCCCGCCTGGGTGAAAGCATCAGCTTTACTCATAAGAGTGACCGCAGTTTCTTGTCGTTATCGTCCTTTATGGTCAGCCCCCGTGCTCCGGGTGCCCATTGGACGTAAGTCTAGTTCGCGGGAAAACGATTCACGACTAGGGAAAAACCTTAGATGGCTAGTGTTAAAACCCGGTAGAACGCCCACTAGGCAAACTTTCCGACGAAGTGCACATTGTTCGCCCTTCCGCAGATGTCTGACGAGTGTGCTGGGAGATTGAATAGAACTGCTGAGAAACGTATGTCCGACCACGATATTTTGAGTGATGCCGAGCGCGAGGCGCTGAGCGCCGTGATGCTGGAGCCTGATTTACCGCCACAACGGGTGTTGATTGTCGATGACGACAAAGACGCGCGTGAATTGCTGGCGGAGATCCTGGGGCTGGACGGCATTCGCTGCATGACCGCTGACAATGGTGAGACGGCATGGGATTTGTTGGAGTCCAGCAGCTCCATCGGTTTACTGATCACCGACCTGCGCATGGCACCGAGCAATGGCCTGGAACTGATCCAGCAAGTGCGCAGCTCTGCCCGAGCAGCGCTGCCGATCATCATCATGTCGGGGGACGCAGACGCGCGCGACGTCATCGATGCCATGCACATGAGTGTGGTGGACTTCATGCTCAAGCCGATCGACAGCGTCAAGCTGGCGAAGATGGTGAAGCGTGAGTTGGGTATGGCTTCTTGAGTATCTGTTGACCGTGCAGGCGTCTTCGCGAGCAAGCCCGCTCCCACATTTGAGCGCATGCCTCCTGTAGAAATGCCGTCGAGTGTGGGAGCGGGTTTGCTCGCCAAAGCGTCACAACCACCACACTACCCAATGAAAAGGCCCTGATCTCGCGATCAGGGCCTTTTCATTTACAAGCCGTTCTTGGCCTTGAACTCCCGACGCCGACGGTGCAACACCGGCTCGGTATAACCATTGGGTTGCTGGGCCCCTTCAATCACCAATTCCACCGCTGCCTGGAACGCGATGTTGCTGTCGAAGTCCGGGGCCAGTGGGCGATACAGCGCGTCACCGGCATTCTGACGGTCGACCACCGGCGCCATGCGCTTGAGGCTTTCCATCACTTGGGCTTCGTTGACAACGCCGTGGCGCAGCCAGTTGGCGATGTGCTGGCTGGAGATCCGCAGCGTAGCGCGGTCTTCCATCAGGCCGACGTCGTTGATGTCCGGCACTTTCGAACAGCCCACGCCCTGATCGATCCAACGCACCACATAGCCAAGGATGCCCTGGGCGTTGTTGTCCAGCTCATTCCGGATTTCTTCGTCGGACCAATCGGTATTGCTGGCCAGAGGAATGGTCAGGATATCGTCCAGCGACGCACGCTCGCGCTTGGCCAGTTCGGCCTGGCGCGCGAACACGTCGACCTTGTGATAGTGCAGCGCGTGCAGTGCAGCCGCCGTTGGCGATGGCACCCAGGCGGTGTTGGCGCCGGCCATAGGGTGAGCGATTTTCTGTTCGAGCATCGCCGCCATCAAGTCGGGCATTGCCCACATACCTTTACCGATCTGCGCACGCCCTTGCAGGCCGGTGCTCAGGCCGATATCGACGTTCCAGTTCTCGTAGGCGCCGATCCATTTTTCCGCCTTCATGGCGGCCTTGCGCACCATCGCGCCGGCTTCCATGGAGGTATGGATCTCGTCGCCGGTGCGGTCGAGGAAGCCGGTGTTGATAAACACCACACGCTCGCTGGCCGCCTTGATGCAGGCCTTGAGGTTGACCGTGGTGCGGCGCTCCTCGTCCATGATCCCGACTTTGAGGGTGTTGCGCGGCAGGTTCAGCACGTCTTCGATGCGGCCGAACAGCTCGTTGGTGAACGCCGCTTCTTCGGGGCCATGCATCTTCGGTTTTACGATGTACACCGAACCGGTACGGCTGTTCTTGCGGCTGCTGTTGCCGTTGAGGCTGTGGATCGCTGCCAGGCTGGTGAGCAGGCCGTCGAGGATACCTTCCGGTACTTCGTTGCCGTCTTTGTCGAGGATCGCGTCGATGGTCATCAAGTGGCCAACGTTGCGCACGAACAGCAGCGAGCGGCCGTGCAGGGTCACGTCCTGGCCATCGACGCCGGTGTAGACACGGTCGGCGTTCATGGTGCGGGTGAAGGTCTTGCCGCCCTTGGCCACTTCTTCGGCGAGGTCGCCTTTCATCAGGCCGAGCCAGTTGCGGTAGATCACCACTTTGTCATCGGCATCGACAGCGGCGACCGAGTCTTCGCAGTCCATGATGGTGGTCAGCGCGGCTTCCATCAGCACGTCTTTGACGCCGGCGGCGTCGGTCTGGCCGACCGGGGTGCTAGCGTCGATCTGGATTTCGAAGTGCAGGCCGTTGTGCTTCAGCAGGATCGCAATCGGCTGGGCCGCCGGGCCCTGGAAACCGATCAACTGGGCATCGTCGCGCAGGCCGCTGTTGCTGCCGCCCTTGAGGCCGACGACCAGCTTGCCATCAACGATCTTGTAAGCGGTGGAGTCGACGTGGCTGCCGGCAGTCAGCGGCGCGGCTTCGTCGAGGAAGGCACGGGCGAAGGCAATCACCTTGTCGCCACGCACTTTGTTGTAACCCTTGCCCTTTTCGGCGCCGTCGGCTTCGCTGATGGCGTCGGTGCCATACAACGCGTCATACAGCGAGCCCCAGCGCGCGTTTGAGGCGTTGAGGGCGAAACGGGCGTTCATCACCGGAACCACCAGCTGTGGGCCGGCCATGCGGGCGATTTCGTCATCGACGTTTTGGGTCGAGGCCTGGAAGTCTGCGGCTTCTGGCAGCAGGTATCCGATGTCTTGCAGGAAGGCTTTGTAGGCCACCGGGTCGTGGGCCTGGCCGGCATGGGTTTGGTGCCAGGTGTCGATCCGCGCTTGGAAATCGTCGCGTTTGGCGAGTAGGGCTTTGTTCTTCGGTGCCAGGTCGTGGATGACCTTGTCGGCGCCGGCCCAGAACTGGTCGGCAGTGATGCCGGTACCGGGAATGGCTTCGTTATTCACGAAGTCGAACAGGACTTTGGCGACCTGCAGGCCACCGACTTGAACGTGTTCAGTCATTGCTTGCCTCACTCTGCGGAGCTAATGCGCTTTTCAGCTTTTCAATTTACCAATGAAGCCTCTGGCCATTTAAACCACGAACCCATTCCCAGTACATGCCGTGCAGGCGGCTGGGCGAGAGGGTGAACGCAGTACTTGGGTGCCTTGGCAGACATCGACCTAACGTTATGTAGTGCGCGATTGGGCATACTACATGATGACTTGCGGTTGTGAAAATTAGACTAAATACGTCGTTTAGCGACCCACTTTGGTCGTACGGTCACAGCGGAGAACAGGATGTTCTCAAAAAACTATTAGATTGTTCCAGATAAATATAAAAATGGTACACGATTTGTTTTCGTGGGCCCCCGGGTCCACCTTGTAGATTGAATTCAGAGGGCTTCGCCATGGACCATCTTGTACTCACTATTATCGCCGCCGACAAACCCGGCTTGGTTGAACGCATCGCGCAGAACATCGCCGCTCACGGCGGCAACTGGCTGGAAAGCCGAATGGCCCACATGGCTGGACAATTTGCCGGGATCCTGCGGGTCAGCGTTCCCACGCAGAGCCGTCAGGACCTGGTGAATGCGCTGGAGGATTTATCCACCCATGGCATTCGTGTGCTGGTGGGCGAGGGCAGTACCGGGCAGGCGTTGGACGCCAAGCCAATCTTGATGACGCTGGTGGGCAATGACCGTTCGGGGATTGTGCGCGAGATTACCGCGCTGTTGAGCAAGCAGGGCGTCAACCTGGAGCGCTTGAGCACTGATGTGCGTCCGGCCCCGATGAGCGGTGATCCGCTATTCAATGCCGAGGCCCTGTTGCGGGTGCCGTCAACCCTGTCCCTGGAGACGCTGCAGGCATCTTTGGAAACCTTGGCGGATGACTTGATGGTGGAACTGCGCAGCGAGGAATAACGGCCCACAGGGTTATGCATGGAAATCTTGCATGGGCCTGTGGATAACCTGTAGAGACCCGGCGCCAGGCCACGTGCGCCGTGGTTCTCCGTCGGCTGAGCAAAAAACGAGCAGTTTCAACGGCTTGTGCACAAATGGCGGGGATCAGGTTGTGGATAACCTTGGGGTGGATGTCTGCAAGCCATGCACGCTGTGGCTTGCAGAGGTTTGTACGTTATTTGATCAGCGTTTGCGCACGGTCAGCCAGGCATCCAGGCTGTAGACCACCAGGCCGGCCCAGATAAAAGCGAAGGCAATCAGCGTGCTCGGTGCCAGGTGCTCACCGAACAGCAGCACCGCTTCGAGCAGCACCAGCGTCGGCGCGACGTACTGCAAAAAGCCCAGCGCGGTGTAGGGCAAATGCCGCGCAGCGGCGTTGAAACACACCAGCGGGATCAGCGTCACCGGGCCTGCAGCCACCAGCCACCAGGCTTCGGAGGTGCTCCAGAATTCAAGCTGGGCACTGTGGGCCGACGGGTTGAACAGCAACCAGGCCACGGCAATCGGCACCAGCATCCAGGTTTCCACCACCAGCCCCGGCAACGCCTTGACCGGTGCCTGCTTGCGGATCAACCCATAAAAGCCAAAGGTCAGCGCCAGCACCAGCGAGACCCACGGCAAACTGCCGACTTGCCACACCTGTTGCGCCACACCCACCGCCGCCAGCCCGACGGCTATCCACTGCAAACGCCGCAGGCGTTCGCCGAGAATCAGCATGCCCAGCAGCACATTCACCAACGGGTTTATGTAATAACCCAGGCTCGCTTCCAGCATGCGTCCGCTGTTCACCGACCACACATAGGTCAGCCAGTTAGCCGCAATCAACGAGCCACTGAGTGCCAGAATAGCCAGGCGCTTGGGGTTATCGCGCAGCTCACGGAACCAGCCCGGGTGTTTCCACACCATTAACAGCAGACCGCCGAACAGCGCCGACCACAACACGCGGTGCACGATGATTTCGGCGGCGGGAACACTGGCGATGGCTTTGAAGTAGAGCGGGAACAGGCCCCAGATGACATAGGCACTCAGGCCCAGGATGTAACCCTTGCGGGGGTTGGCGGCGTGCATTGCGGAATCCTTGCTTAGGCAGCTATCAAAGCGCGATTGTAAGGATTTTTGTCCGCAGGTGGGATTGGCTTTTCTGTGGGAACTGGCGTGCCTGTGATGACCTCACCTTGGTGCGACGGATGCACCGAGTTGTTTGCATCGCCGGCAAGCCGGCTCCCACAAGAAGCAGAGCCAGGGTCAGAACAGTTTCAGCGGTTCTTCATTGAGGGCCGACAGTTGCTCACGCAACGCCAGCACCTGGTCACCCCAATACCGCTCGCTGCCGAACCACGGGAAGCTGTGCGGGAACGCCGGGTCATCCCAGCGTCGTGCCAGCCAGGCGCTGTAGTGCATCAGGCGCAAGGCGCGCAGTGGTTCGATGAGTGCCAGTTCGCGGGGGTCGAAGTCGTGGAATTCCTGATAGCCGTCCATCAATTCCGACAGCTGGCCCAGGCATTCCTGACGGTCCCCGGCGAGCATCATCCACAGGTCCTGGACGGCCGGGCCCATGCGGCAGTCATCGAGGTCGACGATATGGAACATTTCATCGCGGCACATCATGTTGCCGGGGTGGCAATCGCCGTGCATGCGGATGTTCTTGTGCGGCGTGGCCTTGTACACCTCTTCCACACGCTTGAGCAGGTCGCGCGCCACGGACTCGTATGCCGGCAGCAGGCTCTTGGGAATGAAATTGCCTTCCAGCAAGGTGTTGAGGGAATCGTGACCGAAGTTCTTCACGCCCAGCGCTTCGCGGTGTTCGAACGGGCGGGTGGAGCCGACCGCATGCAAACGGCCGAGCAACTGCCCCAGGCGATACAGCTGATCGAGATTACCCGGCTCCGGCGCACGGCCACCCCGGCGTGGAAACAGGGTGAAGCGAAAACCGGCGTGTTCGAACAGGCTTTCTCCGTTATGGATCATGGGCGCGACCACCGGCACATCGCATTCGGCCAGTTCGAAGGTGAAGCGGTGTTCTTCGAGGATCGCTTCATTGGTCCAGCGCTGGGGCCGGTAAAACTTGGCGATCAGCGGTTCGGAGTCTTCGATGCCCACCTGATACACACGGTTTTCGTAGCTGTTGAGCGCCAGAACGCGAGCATCGCTGAGAAAACCGATACTTTCGACAGCGTCGAGTACCAGGTCGGGGGTGAGTGTTTCAAACGGATGGGCCATGCAAACTCCTGCGCGCAGCAGGGCGCCGCGTCCGGCTCGGTATGGTAACGCACCCGCGCATAGATAGGTGGTAGCTGTGCGGACGTCTTCGCGGGCAAGCCCGCTCCCATATTCGACCGCATTCCAAAGGTGAAACTTGATCAATTGCGGGAGATAGGGGGGTGGCTGTGCGGACGCCTTCGCGGGCAAGCCCGTTCCCACATTCGACCGCATTCCAAAGGTGAAACTTGATCAATTGCGGGAGATAGGGGTGGCTGTGCGGACGCCTTCGCGGGCAAGCCCCCACATTCGACCGCATTCCAAAGGTGAAACTCGATCAATTGTGCGAGCGGGCTTGCCCGCGCTGAGGCCCTGTCAGGCGCCGACGACCCCACCGTCATCCCGCCGAATCGCCATCACTGACGAGCGCGGTTTACCGTTGGGCAGATGCTCCGGCCAGGTCGAACCACCGGTTTCCCCCGGGTGCTGAATTCCCACGAACAGGGTCTTCTGATCCGGCGAAAAGCTGATCCCCGTGACCTCACACGCCACCGGCCCGACCATGAAGCGACGAATTTCGCCGGTCGTCGGGTCGGCACACAGCATCTGGTTATTGCCCATGCCGGCGAAGTCGCCCGCGTTGCTGTAGTCGCCGTCGGTCAGGATCCACAAGCGCCCGGCCTTGTCGAAACCCAAGCCATCAGGGCTGTTGAACATGTTTTGTGGGTTGATGTTGGCAGAGCCGCCTTTGGGCGTACCGGCATGCACGCCCGGGTTGCCGGCCACTACAAACAGGTCCCAGGTGAAGGTCGAGGCGCCGTGGTTATCCGCTTCGGCCTTCCAGCGCAGGATCTGGCCGTAGACGTTTTTCGCGCGCGGGTTAGGCCCGCCAACGGGTTGGCCTTCCTCGCCGCGCTTGGCGTTGTTGGTGAGGGTGCAATAGACCTGGCCATCGGTGGGGCTGACCACGATCCATTCCGGGCGGTCCATGCGGGTGGCTTTCACCACGCTGGCGGCCAGGCGCGCATGGATCAGCACTTCGGCCTGGCTGGCGAAACCGCTGCTGGCGTCAATGCCGTTTTTGCCGTGGGTCAGCTCGACCCATTCGCCTTTGCCTTTGGGATGATCGGCATTGCCGTCGCCTGCGTCGAAAATGGCCACGTAGAGCGTGCCGTTGTCGAGCAGGTCCTTGTTGGCTTTCGGGTTGTGATGATTGATCGGATCGCGGCTGACAAATTTGTAGATGAACTCACCGCGCTCGTCGTCGCCCATGTACACCACGGCACGCCCGTCGCGGGTTTCTGCCAGCGCGGCGTTTTCATGCTTGAAGCGGCCAAGGGCCGTGCGTTTGACCGGCGTGGACTTCGGGTCGAACGGGTCGATTTCCACCACCCAGCCATGTCGGTTGAGCTCATTGGGGTTCTTGGCCATGTCGAAGCGCGGGTCGTGCGGGTGCCAGTTGATCTCTTTGCTGGCGGCCACCACGCCGTAGCGCTTTTGCCCGGCGTCGAAGGCTTGTTGGGGGTTGCTGCTGCCGAAGCAGTCGGTGAAGTTCTCTTCGCACGTCAGATAAGTGCCCCACGGCGTCTTGCCGTTGGCGCAGTTCTGGAAGGTGCCGAGGACTTTTTTGCCGGTTTTGTCGGCGCTGGTTTTCAGCCATTCATGCCCTGCGGCCGGGCCGCTCAGGCGAATCGGCGAGTTGCCGTGGATGCGCCGGTTGTAGCGCGAGTCCTGGACGAACTGCCAAGTGTCGCCCTTGCGCCGCACTTCGATGACCGACACACCTTCGCTGGCCTGGGCCTTGCGCACGTCTTCGGCAGACTGCGGTGCACCGCCGTGGGCGTAGAGGTAGCGGTAGTTGGTGTATTCGTTGTTGATCGCCATCAGTGCGCGGTTGTCGTCGCCGGGGAAGGCGAACAGGCTCATGCCGTCGTTGTTGTCACCGAATTGCTGCTCCTGGGCCTGGGCGCTGCCGTTGCCGGACGGGTCAAAGGCCGGGCCATGGGTGTGCAGCGGCTGGCCCCAACTGATCAATACCGAGGCGCTGTAGCCGGGCGGCAAGGTGATGGCGTCGCTAGTGGCAGCGGCGATGCTGGCAAAGCCCAGCAATGGGCTGGCGGTCGCGGCATTCACGGCCATTGCGCTGCGCGTCAGCAGGTTGCCGCCCAGGAACATCGCTGCGCCACACAGGGCGCCGGCGCCGATAAAACGCCTGCGGGTGAGGCCGACCATCTGTTCAAGGTCAGTGGCTTGGTTTTCTTCTAATAAGCTCATGTCAGGCTCCCTGCGGTTTTTGCAGACACCTTAAGGAGCAGTCATGACGAAATTGTTGCAGTTTGAAGGCCGGCGCTGTGCGCCTGCCCGCTACACCGGCGTGCCGAGCAACACGTTGCTGGGCGAGAACTGCACCTGGATCGGTTGGCCGTCGGCGGCGTTCAATCCCTTGAGCGCGGCCGGCTGCGCCAGGGCGCACAAAACCTGGCCATTGGGCAGGGCGATACGCACTTCGCTGGGGCCGTCATCGGCGTCGAAAACCGTGTCGATGACACCGCTCAGGCAATTGTGTCCAGGTGTTGCAGCTTGCTCGATGGCGAGTAACTCCAGCCAACCGGCCTTGATCAGGGCCACCACTTCTGTGCCGATCTCAAGTTCCAGCCGCTGCGTGCTGTCGTGGGTGATCTGCGCCTTCAGGCTCAGGCCACCGGACAGTTGCAGACGGATCAAGTCATTGCGGCCGTGGCTCTCAATGCTGCTGACCTGACCATGCAGCTGGTTGCGCGCGCTGGTGCGCAGCATCAAGCGGCCCAGCAGGTTGAAGTCGCTGGCATCTTCGGCCGAACCGAGTACCTGCGCCTGCAGCACTTGCAGGCGCTGATAGAGGCGCAACACGCGCTCACCTTCGGCCGTCAGCCTGGCGCCGCCGCCGCCCTTGCCGCCGACGCTGCGTTCAACCAGCGGTTTTTGCGCCAGGTTATTCAGTTCATCGATGGCGTCCCAGGCCGCCTTGTAACTCAAGCCAGCGCTTTTGGCCGCGCGGGTGATCGACCCCTGCTCGGCGATATGCGCCAGCAGGGCGATGCGCTGGGGACGGCGGAGGATGTGTTGGCTGAGGGAGGTCGGCAGAGACATGTGCGCACGCTTGGATAAGGTCAGCCGACGTTGCAGGCGTGGCGCACGGGAGTCAAGTCATGCACCGGGTTTTGGCGTGCGTGCCAGGCAATAGACGTCGACCTGGCGCGCACCGGCTTCCAGCAACAGCCGGGCCACACTGTGCGCGGTGGCGCCGGTGGTGAGTACGTCGTCCACCAGCGCGAAGTGGCGGCCTTGCACGTGGGCGCCGGGCGCCAGTGAAAACGCCGTGAGCAGGTTGCGTTTGCGGGTCTTGGCGTCCAGGGCTTGTTGCGCGACGGTTTCATGGGGGCGTAACAACACCTGTTCATTGTGTGGGAGGTCGAGGTCTTCGCTGAGCCAGCGGGCCAGCATCAAGGCCTGATTGAAACCCCGTTGCCGCAGGCGTTTGCGCGCCATGGGCACCGCCAGCAGGCAGTCGGGCCGGGTGAGTTCAGCATTGTCGAAGCGGTGTTGCAGGTGTTGTCCCAATAAACCCGCGAGCAGATGGCCGAGCGGCCAGCGCGACTGGTGTTTGAAGCGGCTGATAAGGGTGTCGACGGGGAAGCTGTAGGTCCAGGGCGCAATCACTCGTTTAAAGGCCGGTGGTTGCTTCTGACATTGGCCGCAGACCAATCCATCCATCGGCAGCGGCAGCGCACAGATGTCGCAGGCGTCCATTAGCCACGGCAGCTCGATTTCGCAGACGTTGCACACGCAATGGCTCGATTCCGTGGCTTCATCGCAGATTAAACACGTCTGGTTGTTTTTTAACCAGATGTAAACCTTGTGTTTGTGTTCGGGTTGACAGTGCATGAATCTTCCTTAAATATGCCGAGCATCCGTGTCGTGCCTGTGGGTATTGCCCTTCCCACAGCGAAAGCCCAAGCATAATCAAGGAATCGCCCATGAGCGCCAGCACCACTGCCACCCTGCGTCACGATTGGTCCTTAGCCGAAGTCAAAGCGCTGTTTGTACAGCCCTTCAATGACCTGTTGTTCCAGGCGCAGACCGTGCACCGCGCGCATTTCGACGCGAACCGGGTGCAGGTGTCGACCTTGCTGTCGATCAAAACCGGTGCCTGCCCGGAAGATTGCAAATATTGTCCGCAGTCGGGCCACTACAACACTGGCCTGGAAAAAGAAAAGCTGATGGAGGTGCAGAAGGTCCTCGAAGAGGCCGCTCGCGCCAAGGCCATCGGTTCGACCCGCTTCTGCATGGGCGCCGCCTGGAAACACCCATCGGCCAAAGACATGCCGTACGTGCTGGAAATGGTCAAAGGCGTGAAGGCCATGGGCCTGGAAACCTGCATGACCCTCGGGCGTCTCGACCAGGACCAGACGCAAGCCCTGGCGCAGGCCGGCCTCGACTACTACAACCACAACCTCGACACCTCGCCCGAGTTCTACGGCAGCATCATCACCACCCGCACCTACGGCGAGCGTTTGCAAACCCTGGCTTATGTGCGCGATTCCGGGATGAAGATCTGTTCGGGCGGCATCCTCGGCATGGGCGAGTCCCTCGACGACCGCGCCAACCTGCTGATCCAGTTGGCCAACCTGCCGGAGCATCCGGAGTCGGTGCCGATCAACATGCTGGTGAAGGTGGCCGGTACGCCGCTGGAAAACGCTGAAGACATCGACCCGTTCGATTTCATCCGCATGTTGGCCGTGGCGCGCATCCTGATGCCGCAATCCCATGTGCGCCTGTCGGCCGGTCGTGAGGCGATGAACGAGCAAATGCAGGCCCTGGCGTTTTTTGCCGGTGCCAATTCGATCTTCTACGGCGACAAATTGCTGACCACCGCCAACCCTCAGGCAGACAAGGACATGCAACTGTTCGGGCGCCTGGGCATCCTGCCGGAAGCCCGCGAAGAGCATGCCGATGAAGTGCATCAGGCGGCGATTGAGCAGGCGCTGGTGGAGCAAAAGAGCAGCGAGCAGTTTTATAACGCTGTTGTTTGATTGAAATGCACTCCAAATGTGGGAGCGGGCTTGCTCGCGAAGGCGATCGGTCAGTTGATAGATGCAGTGACTGATACACCGCCTTCGCCAGCAACCCCGCTCCCACATTTTTGACCGAGTTCCACCTGATCTGCCGAGGCCTGCATGTCTTTTGATCTCGCCGCGCGTCTCGCTGCCCGCCGTGCCGAACATCTTTACCGTCAACGCCCCTTGCTGGACAGCCCGCAAGGTCCGCAAGTGGTGGTGGACGGCCAACCGCTGTTGGCGTTCTGCAATAACGATTACCTGGGCCTGGCCAATCACCCGCAAGTGATCGAAGCCTGGCGCGCCGGTGCGTCCCGTTGGGGCGTGGGCGGTGGCGCTTCGCACTTGGTGGTCGGCCATGCCACGCCGCACCACGAACTGGAAGAAGCCCTGGCCGACCTGACGGGGCGCCCGCGTGCGCTGCTGTTTACCACCGGCTATATGGCCAACCTCGGCGCGGTCACCGCGCTGGTAGGGCAGGGCGATACGGTCCTGGAAGACCGGCTCAACCACGCGTCGCTGCTGGACGCAGGCTTATTGTCGGGGGCGCGATTCAACCGCTATCTGCATAACGACGCCGACAGTCTGGCCAAACGGCTGGAGAAGGCGACCGGTAATACCCTGGTGGTCACCGATGGGGTGTTCAGCATGGACGGCGACCTGGCCGACCTGCCCGCGCTGGCCCGCGAAACCCGCGCGAAAGGCGCCTGGTTAATGGTGGACGACGCCCATGGCTTTGGCCCGTTGGGCGCCAAGGGTGGCGGGATCGTCGAGCACTTCGGCCTGAGCCAGGAGGACGTGCCGGTGCTGGTCGGCACCCTGGGCAAAGCATTTGGCACCGCCGGGGCGTTTGTGGCGGGCAGCGATGAGCTGATCGAGAGCCTGATCCAGTTCGCCCGGCCGTATATCTACACCACCAGCCAGCCGCCGGCATTGGCCTGTGCAACCTTGAAGAGCCTCGAGCTGCTGCGCACCGAACAGTGGCGACGCGAGCACCTCAATAACCTGATCCGCCAGTTCCGTCGGGGGGCCGAGCAGATCGGCCTGGCATTGATGGACAGCTTTACGCCGATCCAGCCGATCATGATCGGCGACAGCGCCAAGGCCATGCGCCTGTCACAGATGCTGCGCGAGCGCGGCCTGATGGTGACCGCTATCCGCCCGCCTACCGTGCCCGCCGGCAGTGCCCGACTGCGCGTGACATTGACGGCGGCCCACAGCGAGGCGCAGGTGCAACTATTGTTAAGCGGGTTGGAAGAGTGTTTCCGGTTGTTAAGTATCACGGAGCCCGACCATGCGTGATCGACTGATATTGCTGCCTGGCTGGGGCCTCGGCGTTTCCCCGCTGGAGCCTTTGGCCGCCGCGTTGCGCGGCCTCGACGAACACCTGCACGTGCACATTGAGCCCTTGCCGACGCTGGCCTCGAGTGATCTGGATGAATGGCTCGACGAACTCGACGCCACGCTGCCGGACAACGCCTGGCTGGGCGGCTGGTCCCTGGGCGGCATGCTCGCCTCCGCGTTGGCGGCGCGACGTGGCGAGCGTTGCTGCGGCCTGCTGACGTTGGCGAGCAACCCGAGTTTTGTCGCACATGCGCGCTGGCCCAACGCGATGCCCGCCGAAACGTTCGATGCGTTTCTTGCCGGTTGCCACGCTGATTCCCAGGTCACCCTCAAACGCTTCGGCCTGCTGTGCGCCAAGGGCGCCGAAGACCCGCGCGGGCTTTCGCGCTTGTTGGTCAGCGGGGCACCGAATACGCCTTCCAATGCGCTGATGCCGGGCCTGGAACTGCTCGCGCAACTGGATACCCGCGCGGCCTTGCAAGCCTACCGCGGCCCGCAACTGCACCTGTTTGGCGGCTTGGACGGCCTGGTGCCCGCCGAAGCCGCGAGCGACCTGCTGACCCTGCTGCCTGATGTTGAAATCGGCCTGATTGAACAGGCCGGCCACGCTTTTCTTCTGGAGGACCCTCACGGTGTAGCGGGGGCCATCCAGGCTTTTTTGCATGAGTGCGTTGATGACTGATTTATCCCACCCCCCACTGCCGGGTGCCTTGCCGGACAAGCGCCAGGTGGCGGCGTCGTTTTCCCGTGCGGCGGCCAGTTATGACAGCGTGGCCGAGTTGCAGCGCGCAGTGGGGGCTGAACTGCTGGCTCGCTTGCCGCCGGGCAGCGCGCCGCAACGCTGGCTGGACCTGGGCTGCGGCACGGGATTTTTCAGCCGCGTATTGGCCGAACGGTTACCGGCCAGCCAGGGCGTGGCATTGGATATTGCCGAGGGCATGCTCAACCACGCGCGGCCATTGGGCGGTGCCGAGCATTTCATCGCCGGGGATGCCGAGCGCCTGCCTTTGCAGGCCGACAGTTGCGGGTTGATCTTTTCCAGCCTGGCGGTGCAATGGTGTGCGAATTTCGACGCTGTGCTCAGCGAGGCCCACCGCGTGCTGCATCCCGGTGGCGTGCTGGCGTTCGCGAGCCTGTGCGTGGGCACCCTGGATGAATTGCGCGAAAGTTGGCGGGCGGCGGATGGGTGGGTGCACGTCAACCGTTTCCGCACCTTCGAGGCTTATCAACAGCTGTGCGCCGCCAGTGGCTTGCGGGTGGTGAGCCTGGAGCGCCGGCCCCATGTGCTGCACTACCCGGATGTGCGCAGCCTCACCCACGAACTCAAAGCGTTGGGCGCACATAACCTCAACCCGGGTCGCCCGGGAGGGTTGACGGGACGTGCGCGGATTGTTGCACTGGTGGACGCTTACGAGCAGTTCCGTCAGGCCCGGGGCCTGCCCGCCACGTATCAAGTGGTGTATGCCGTACTGGAGAAACCTCTATGAGCGCCGCTTACTTCATCACGGGCACCGACACTGATGTCGGCAAGACCACCATCGCCGCCGGCCTGCTGCATGCCGCTCGGCTCGCGGGCAAAAGTACCGCGGCCGGAAAGCCGGTGGCCTCCGGCTGTCAGGTGACGCCCAAAGGTCTGCGCAATGCCGACGCGTTGGCGCTGCTGGCTGAATGTTCGTTGCCGCTGAGTTATGCCGAAGTCAACCCGGTGGCATTAGAGCCGGCCATCGCGCCTCACCTGGCGGCGCGCGAAGCGGGCGTTGCACTGACGGTGCAATCGCTCTTGAAGCCGATGCAGCAAATACTCGCCCGGCAGGCAGATTTCACCCTGATTGAAGGCGCGGGCGGCTGGCGTGTGCCGCTGGCCGATCAGGACAACCTGTCGGACCTGGCCATGGCGCTCAAGCTACCGGTGATCCTGGTGGTGGGCGTGCGCCTTGGCTGTATCAGTCATGCCCTGCTCACCGCTGAAGCCATCGCGCGCGACGGTTTGCCGTTGGCTGGCTGGGTGGCGAATATCATCGACCCGAAGACCTCTCGTCTGGAAGAGAACCTCGCCACCCTGGCGGAACGCTTGCCTGCGCCATGCCTGGGGCGAGTGCCGAAACTCAAGCACGCCAGCGCCGAAGCCGTGGCTGAGTACCTGGAATTGGACCTGCTTGACTGATTTTGGCTATCGCTAAGGCATTATGCCATTAGTGTTTTTGACGAGCGTTTTGCCAGGATCTCTGCTTCAATTCAGGTTCACGATTCTCTAAAGGCAGGCTTACGCCATGGAAATCTCTGGAAGCAGCGCGTTTTATTCGGGGCTGAGCACTATTCAGGCCGGGCAGAACCGCGTCGATCAGGCCGCCGGTAACATTGCCAGCGCCGCGACGACCCAGCCCTCCGACGCCCAAAGCGACCGTTTGCAAGCCAACGATCGCGCCCAGCCGTCCAACTCGGCGAGCAATATGGTCGAAATGGCCCAGGGCAAGTTTCAAGTGGAGCTGGGCGCCAAAGTCGCCAAGGCTTCGAATGAAATGCTCGGCACCTTGATCGACACCTACGCTTAAACGCCTCATAACCCGGCTCTCGCTGTCTGCGGGAGCTGGCGTGTGTGGGCGCTGGCTCCCACATTGTCCTGCGACATCTCGCTGAACTTCTAAACTCCTTTTAAACGTGGCACTGCGCCGCAGGCCTTGCCGTGCGTGGCATTGATGCGCGTCATTACAAACGGCTGCGGTGCGATGCTTGACAACCCCAGGTCGTAAACGTATGTTTCAAACACCTGTTTGACCGCCATAACAAATCCACGCGGTTGTTCATCCCAGCTACATCAGCAGAGGTTTATCGCTATGCCTGACTACAAGGCCCCCTTGCGTGATATTCGCTTCGTTCGTGACGAACTGCTCGGTTATGAAGCGCACTATCAGAGCCTGCCGGCTTGCCAGGACGCTACCCCGGACATGGTTGACGCCATTCTCGAGGAAGGCGCCAAGTTCTGTGAGCAAGTGCTGGCACCGTTGAACCGCGTGGGTGACATCGAAGGGTGCACCTGGAGCGAGTCAGGCGTTAAGACCCCTGCTGGTTTTAAAGAAGCCTACAAGCAGTTCGTCGAAGGCGGCTGGCCAAGCCTGGCCCACGACGTTGAGCACGGTGGCCAAGGCCTGCCGGAATCCCTGGGCCTGGCTGTCAGCGAAATGGTCGGTGAAGCCAACTGGTCGTGGGGCATGTACCCGGGCCTGTCCCACGGTGCGATGAACACCATCTCCGAGCACGGCACCCCGGAACAGCAGAACGCTTACCTGACCAAACTGGTCTCGGGTGAGTGGACCGGCACCATGTGCCTGACCGAGCCTCACTGCGGCACCGACCTGGGCATGCTCCGCACCAAGGCCGAGCCTCAGGCGGACGGCTCCTACAAAGTCTCCGGCACCAAGATCTTCATCTCGGCCGGTGAACACGACATGGCCGACAACATCGTCCACATCGTGCTGGCTCGCCTGCCGGACGCACCGGCCGGCACCAAAGGTATCTCGCTGTTTATCGTGCCCAAGTTCCTGCCCAACGCCGATGGTTCGGTGGGCGAGCGCAACGCGGTCACCTGTGGTTCCCTGGAACACAAGATGGGCATCCACGGCAACGCCACCTGCGTGATGAACTTCGACGCGGCCACCGGTTTCCTGATCGGCCCGGCGAACAAAGGCCTGAACTGCATGTTCACCTTTATGAACACCGCTCGCCTGGGCACCGCACTGCAAGGCCTGGCCCACGCTGAAATCGGCTTCCAGGGCGGCCTGAAATACGCTCGCGATCGTCTGCAAATGCGCTCCCTGACTGGCCCGAAAGCGCCGGACAAAGCGGCTGACCCGATCATCGTGCACCCTGACGTGCGCCGCATGCTGCTGACCATGAAAGCCTTCGCCGAAGGCAACCGTGCGATGGTGTACTTCACCGCCAAGCAAGTGGACATCGTCAAGTACGGCACCGACGACGAAGCCAAAAAACAGGCCGACGGCCTGCTGGCATTCATGACGCCGATCGCCAAGGCATTCATGACCGAAGTTGGTTTTGAGTCCGCTAACCACGGCGTGCAGATCTACGGCGGCCACGGCTTTATCGCCGAGTGGGGCATGGAGCAGAACGTTCGCGACAGCCGCATTTCGATGCTGTACGAAGGCACCACCGGCATTCAGGCGCTGGACCTGCTCGGCCGTAAAGTGCTGATGACTCAAGGCGAAGCGCTCAAGGGCTTCACCAAGATCGTGCACAAGTTCTGCCAGGCCAACGAAGGCGTTGAAGCGGTCAAAGAGTTTGTGACACCGCTGGCTGCACTGAACAAGGAATGGGGCGAGTTGACCATGAAGGTCGGCATGGCCGCGATGAAAGACCGTGAAGAAGTCGGCGCCGCTTCGGTGGATTACCTGATGTACTCCGGCTACGCGTGCCTGGCTTACTTCTGGGCCGACATGGCGCGCCTGGCTGCCGAGAAACTGGCTGCCGGCACCACTGAAGAAGCGTTCTACACCGCCAAGCTGCAGACTGCGCGCTTCTACTTCCAGCGCATTCTGCCGCGTACCCGCACCCACGTTGCAACCATGCTGTCGGGCGCCAGCAACCTGATGGACATGAAAGAAGAAGACTTCGGCCTGGCTTACTAAGCCTTACCGGGTCTTTCGAGAGCCGCCGCTTCCCTTGGGAGCGGCGGTTTTTTGTTGGCTGATAAAAAACACAGCCCCGCACTCAGGGATTGCTATTGGCTGCCGTTACAGTGATGGCAATGTGATACAGGTCACACTGAGTGTGCTTAACTGTGCGCAGTCAGGGCACTGTGCCATCTTTTTTGAGCGGGTCGGAGCTTTACCCTTGTTGCGCGTGTCGGCTGTACGTTTCAGTCATTTTCTTCCTTCATTACTGCTGTTACTGGCCGGGCTCTCGGCTGCGTACGTCAAAGATCTCAACGTCTTCTTCACCTCACTGTTCAACGTGTTGCCTACCCTTGTGCTGTTGCTCGGCGGTTCGTACTGCGCGGTGTATCGTCGCCAGCGTGAGCTGTTCCTGATGATCACGGTGTATGTGGTTTACTTCCTGTTGGACGCCCAGACCGATTACTACCGCGACAACGGCCGTGTCCGCGAAGACGCGGCGGTGGTCTTTCATCTGTGTTGCCTGTTGCTGCCGCTGCTGTTCAGCATCTATGCGCTGTGGCAGGAGAAAACCCACCTGTTCCGCGACTTCGTGGCCCGTTGCGCGGTGCTGCTTGCCATCAGCAGCGTGGCGCTGGCGCTGGAGCAAAGTTTCCCACAGGCCTTGCTGAACTGGCTGGCGGAGATTCGTTGGCCGGCGTTGCACGGCAGTTGGATGAGCCTGATCCAATTGTCGTACCCCATGTTCCTGATAGGTTTTGTCACCCTGGCAGCGCAGTACTGGTACCAGCCGCGGCCTCTGCACGCTGCGCAGTTGGTCGGTTTGCTGGGGCTGTTCTGGATGTTGCCGCAAACCTTCATCCTGCCGTTCACCCTGAACATCATGTGCAGCCAGGTCATGCTGATGATCGCGGCCGGTGTGGCGCATGAGGCCTATCAAATGGCCTTTCGTGATGAACTCACCGGCTTGCCGGGCCGCCGCGCACTTAACGAGCGGATGCAGCGCCTGGGGCGCAATTATGTGTTGGCGATGAGTGATGTCGACCACTTCAAACGGTTTAACGACACCCACGGGCATGACGTCGGCGATCAGGTATTGCGCCTGGTGGCCAGTAAGCTGTCCAAGGTCAATGGTGGCGGGCGGGCCTATCGATACGGCGGGGAAGAGTTTGCCGTGGTCTTTGCAGGCAAGACCCTCGATGAATGCATGCCGCACCTGGAGGAGATCCGCGAGATCATCGCCAGCTACGACATCAAGCTGCGCAACCCAGACCGTCCCCATGACGACCAACAGGGCCGTCAACGCCGTGCAGGCAGTGGCGCGTCGAGTGTGTCGGTGACGGTCAGCATCGGTGTGGCCGAGCGCCAGGCTGAACAGCGCAGCCCTGAGGAAGTGCTCAAGTCCGCCGACCAGGCGCTGTACGCCGCCAAGGGCGCCGGGCGTAACTGCGTGGTCGCGGCCGGGCAAACCCGGCGCGGCGCGGTACGCATGGAAAGCGCTGCCGGTTGAGTGATGGTGGTGTATTCAGCGGTTCTACAGTGATTGTTTGCGGTCGTGGCCGGCAGTAGGTTGAAACCATCTGCTGCCGGAGACATCGCCATGCCTGAGTACAAAGCTCCCCTGCGCGACATGCGCTTTCTGATCGACAACGTGTTTGATTTCCACGGCCATTACGCTGCCTTGGGCGCTACCGACGCCAGCCCGGACATGGTCAGTGCGATCCTCGAGGAAGGCGCCAAATTCTGCGAGAACGTGCTCGCGCCGCTCAATCGCAGTGGTGATGAAGAGGGCTGCCATTTCGATAATGGCGTGGTCACCACGCCCAAGGGCTTCAAGCAAGCCTTCGCCCAGTACGTGGAAGGCGGCTGGCACGGCGTGGCGGCGGACCCGGCCTACGGCGGTCAGGGTTTGCCGCATTCATTGGGCCTGGTGCTGAGCGAAATGATCGGTTCCAGCAACACCTCGTGGGGCATGTACCCGGGGCTCACGCACGGCGCGATGTCGGCGATCCATGCCCACGGCACCGCAGAACAGAAAGCCACCTTCCTGAACAAACTCACCGCCGGTGAATGGACCGGCACCATGTGCCTGACCGAAGCCCACTGCGGCACCGACCTGGGGCTGATCAAGACCCGCGCCGTGCCTCAGGCGGATGGCAGTTACGCGGTTACTGGCAGCAAGATCTTCATCTCGGCCGGCGAGCATGACCTGAGCGCCAATATCATCCATCTGGTCCTGGCCAAGTTGCCGGATGCGCCGGCAGGCACCAAAGGCATCTCCTTGTTTATCGTGCCCAAGTTCCACGCGGATTCGGGCGAGCGCAACGCGGTGCACTGCGGCTCAATCGAGCACAAGATGGGCATCAAGGCTTCGGCGACGTGCGTGCTGAACTTCGACGGTGCCAAAGGCTTCCTGATCGGCGAGGCGAACAAAGGCCTCAACTGCATGTTCACGATGATGAACCACGCCCGTCTGGGCACTGGCATGCAGGGTCTGTGCAATGGCGAGACGAGTTTCCAGGGCGCGGTCAAGTACGCCAACGACCGCCTGCAAATGCGTTCGCTGACCGGCGCCAAAGCCCCGGACAAAGCCGCCGACCCGATCATCGTGCACGCCGATGTGCGCCGTATGTTGCTGACCATGAAAGCCTTCAATGAGGGCAACCGGGCGCTGACCTATTTCACTGCACAATTACTCGATACTGCGCACCTGAGCAGTGACGCCACGCAACGTCAGGAAGCTGAAGACCTGCTGGCGTTCCTCACGCCGATCTGCAAAGCCTTTATGACCGAGACCGGGCTGGAAGTGACCAACCACGGCATGCAGGTGTTCGGCGGTCATGGCTACATTCGCGAATGGGGCATGGAGCAGTTGGTGCGCGATTGCCGGATTGCGCCGATCTATGAAGGCACCAACGGCATCCAGGCCCTCGACCTGCTGGGGCGCAAGGTGCTGGGTAGCCAGGGCAAGCTGCTGCGCGGGTTTACCAAGCTTGTGCATAAGTTCTGTGCGGCGAATGCCGAGCATCCGCAGCTCAAGGCCCATGTGGAGCAGCTTAATCAGCTGAATCAGCAGTGGGGCGAGTTGACCGTCAAGGTGGGGATGGCGGCGATGAAAAACCCGGATGAAGTGGGCGCAGCGGCGGTGGATTACTTGATGTACAGCGGCTACATCATCCTTGGTTACCTGTGGTTGCGTATGGCGATCACCGCCCAGGCACTCGACGACACCGAGTTTGCCAACGCCAAGCTGGCGACGTGCGACTTCTACTTCAAGCGTTTGCTGCCGCGCACAACGATGCACCAAGCGGCAGTGGAAGCGGGCAGTGACTGCCTGATGAGCTTGCCGGCTGAAGCGTTTGGCTTGTAGTGACTAAAAAATACCAATCAGTCACAAGTGGACCCTATGTGTCTGAAAAGTTGTTCGGGTACACTCGGAGCCTGTAAAACCGATCCTATCGAATCACTTTTCCCGTTCTCACGAGGTTTGCCATGGCTGATTACAAAGCGCCGCTGCGTGATATGCGCTTCGTCCTCAACGAAGTGTTTGAGGTCGCTGATACTTGGGCCCAATTGCCGGCATTGGCAGACACCGTGGATGCCGAAACCGTTGAGGCGATCCTTGAGGAAGCGGGCAAGGTTACCGCTAAATCCATCGCGCCCCTGAGCCGCAACGGCGATGAGCAAGGCTGCCGCTGGGCCGACAGCGTGGTCAGCACGCCGGAGGGTTTCCCTGCAGCGTACAAAACCTACGCCGAAGGCGGTTGGGTGGGTGTTGGCGGCGATCCGGTGTTCGGCGGTATGGGCATGCCCAAAGCTGTCTCGGCCCAGGTTGAAGAGATGATTAACTCGTCGAGCCTGGCGTTTGGCCTGTACCCGATGCTGACGTCCGGCGCCTGCGTGTCGATCAACACCCATGCCAGCGAAGCGCTCAAGGCGACCTACCTGCCGAAGATGTACTCGGGTGAGTGGTCCGGTTCCATGTGCCTGACGGAAGCCCATGCCGGGACTGACCTGGGCATGATCCGCACCAAAGCTGAGCCTCAGGCGGACGGTTCCTACACGATCAGCGGCACCAAGATCTTTATCACCGGTGGCGAACACGACCTGACCGAAAACATTATCCACCTGGTGCTGGCCAAGCTGCCGGATGCGCCGGCGGGCCCCAAGGGCATCTCGCTGTTTCTGGTGCCGAAGTTCATGGTCAACGCCGACGGCAGCCTGGGCGCGCGTAACCCGGTCACCTGCGGCTCGATCGAACACAAAATGGGTATCCAGGCGTCTGCCACCTGCGTGATGAACTTCGACGCAGCGGTGGGTTACCTGGTGGGTGAGCCCAACCGTGGGTTGGCGGCGATGTTCACCATGATGAACTACGAGCGTTTGGGGGTGGGTATCCAAGGCTTGGCATCCGGCGAACGTTCCTACCAGAACGCGATTGAATACGCGCGCGACCGCCTGCAAAGCCGTTCGCCGACCGGCGCCAAGGCCAAGGATAAAGTGGCTGACCCGATCATCGTGCACCCCGACGTGCGCCGCATGCTGCTGACCATGAAGGCTTCGAACGAAGGCGGCCGTGCGTTCTCCACCTATGTGGCCACACAGTTGGACATCGCCAAGTTCAGCGAAGATGCCGCCGCCCGTGAGCGCGCCGACAACCTGGTGGCGTTGCTGACGCCAGTCGCCAAGGCCTTCCTCACCGACCTCGGGCTGGAAACCACTGTGCTCGGCCAGCAGGTGTTTGGCGGCCACGGCTACATTCGTGAGTGGGGCCAGGAGCAACTGGTGCGTGACGTGCGCATCACCCAGATCTACGAAGGCACCAACGGCATTCAGGCGCTGGACTTGATGGGGCGCAAGATCGTCGGCAGCGGCGGTGCGTTTTATAACGTGTTCGCCGACGAAATCCGCCAGTTCATCGCCTCGGCAGACGCCGAGCTGAGCGAATTCACCCGACCGCTCAGCGCGGCGGTGGATAACCTGGATGAGCTGACGGCCTGGGTGTTGGACCGCGCCAAGACCAACCCGAATGAAATCGGCGCGGCTTCGGTGGAGTACCTGCATGCCTTCGGCTATATGGCTTACGCCTACATGTGGGCGCGCATGGCCAAGGCGGCGTGGGGTAAGGAGTCTGAAGAAGACTTCTACGCCAGCAAGCTGGGCACCGCACGCTTCTACTTTGCCCGTCTGCTGCCACGTATTCATTCGCTGAGTGCGTCGGTAAAAGCGGGCAGTGAATCACTGTTTTTGCTGGATGAGGCACTGTTTTAAGGGCTTGGAGGGCGTGTAAGCATTCTCTTACATGACGTGCTGCTATTCGTCCTCTATCGCCAAATTGGATCCACGGATAATCTACTTCACATGGACGTCGCGCAGGAAGCGCAAAGCAACAACACGGACACGTAGGATTCTGCCAGGACGGCGGAGTGAAATGGATGTCAGGGAAACAGTCTGCAAAGCCCCGCTTCGGCGGGGTTTTCTTTTGCCCGCGAAAAAGTCAGGCCGGCGCCTGAGGGGCATTCATCACGTCCTCCAGCAGCGTGCGCAACAGCGCCACGGTCGCTTGCTGGCGCTGTACGTCGCGGCACACCAACCCCACTTTCAGCGGCACCCTCGGTTCACTCAAGGGTTTCCACAACAATGCTTTGCTGTTGTGTTCATCCTGGGAGCGCCCCGGCAATACGGTGGCAAGTTTGGTATGGGGCAGGCTGTCGAGAATCCCCACCATGGTATTCAATTCCGCTTGCACCTGCGGTCGTCGCCCAAGGTTGGATAGCTGGCCTTGCCAGATCTGCCGCACCTGGAACTCCTCGCCCAGCAACAACATCGGCAACTCGGCCGCCTGTTTCAGCGAGACTTTTTTGAACGCCCGTAGCGGATGGTCTTCGGGGATGACCACCTTCAACTCATCTTCATACAACAGCACGCCATGCAGCCCTGGCTGGCGCGGCGGCAAGTAGCTGATGCCGATGTCCAGCGAGCCGTTAAGCAACCGGCGTTCGATTTCCAGCCCGGTCAATTCGTAAATCTGCACCACCAAATGCGGCTGGGCCTTGCGCACGCGCTCCAGCATTTGCGGGACCAGGCTGGTGTGCACGGTTTGCAGTACGCCAATGGCCAAGGTGCGCATCGCCTGGCCCTTGAAGTTGCGCAGGGCTTCGACGGCGTGCTGCATGCCATCAATCAAAGGCAACGCATGGTTGTACAAGGTATGCGCCGCCAGCGTGGGTAACAGGCGCTTGCTGCTGCGCTCGAACAGGCTCACATCCAGGTTCTGCTCCAGTTGGCGAATCTGTTGCGACAGCGCCGGTTGCGAGATCGAAAGTCGCTCCGCGGCACGGCCGACGTGGCCTTCCTCATACACCGCGACGAAATAACGCAGTTGCTTGAAATCCATAAGACTTACTTATCGAAAAAGCTGGAAAATCGAAATGGCCGCTGGCCCTTGAGACGCCTAGTCTAGCGCCTATTCGCAGGGCTTACAGGGCCGGATCGGGCAATGAACAACGTTTATCTTGATAGCGTTTACATAGGCAAGGCAAAAAACCTTCAGGCAGTGTTTGCACGGAACGCCGACCAACGTCGGGTTGCCATCGGGGGTGAGCTGTGAATCTGTTTCGTCGCCCTGCGCCGAGCCTGGATGATTTGATCCTGGACGCGCCGCATGAATTGCCCAGTGAGTCCTTGATGCCGACGGTGGCCAGGCCTGCGCAGGTTTTCGTGCGTGGCCAGGGCTCCTGGCTCTGGGACAGCGACGACCGAGCCTACCTGGATTTCAGCCAGGGCAGCGCCGCCAACAGCCTCGGCCACAGCCCACGGGTATTGATCAACGCCCTGGCCGATCAGGCTCAGGCGCTGATCAACCCGGGCAGCGGCCTGCACAACCGCGCCCAACTGAACCTCGTCGACCGGCTGTGCCAGCACACCGGCAGCGATCAGGGTTACCTGCTCAACAGTGGCGCGGAAGCCTGTGAAGCTGCGATCAAGCTGGCACGCAAATGGGGGCAACTGCATCGCGGCGGCGCGTATCGCATCATCAGTGCGAGCACCGGTTGCCATGGCGGTAGTTTTGCGGCGATGGCGGCTTCGGCCAGCGCGGGTACGAGCCGATTTGAACCGCTGTTGCCGGGCTTCAGCCATGTGCCCTTTAACGACTTGCCCGCCCTGCATGCGGCGGTGGACGCGCAGACCGTCGCCATAATGCTGGAGCCGATCCAGGGCGAAGCCGGCGTAATCCCCGCCTCGGAACATTACCTCAAGGGTGTTGAACGCCTGTGCCGCGAGTTGGGCATCCTGCTGATCCTCGACGAAGTGCACACCGGTATCGGGCGTTGCGGCACCTTGCTTGCCGAACAGCAGTACGGCGTGCGCGCCGACATCGTCACCCTGGGCAAAGGCCTCGGCGGCGGCGTGCCGTTGGCAGCACTGCTGGCGCGTGGCAAGGCGTGTTGCTTCGAAGCGGGCGAGATGGCCGGCACCCATCACGGCAATGCGTTGATGGCCTCGGCCGGGGTGGCGGTACTCGAATCGGTGCTGGCGGACGGCTTTCTGCAACACGTCCGTGAATCCGGCCTGTACCTCGGCGAAGGCCTCGCCCGGTTGGCCTATCGATACGACCACGGCCAATTACGCGGCCATGGCCTGATGTGGGGCCTGACGTTATCGGACGATTGCGCTGATGCCGTGGTAAAAGCCGCTTTGCACGAAGACCTGATCCTTAATGCCCCGCAACCTGACTGCCTGCGCTTTACTCCGGCGCTCACGGTCAGCAAAAACCACATCGACGAAATGCTCCTGCGCCTGGCCCGTGCCTTCGCGCGCGTGCGCACCGCGCAACTGCAATGCCGCAAGGGCATCGCCGTTTAACCCTCCTTCCAGAACCGTCTCGCGGCATACGCGGCGCCTCCAGCCTGATTCTTTTGGCTGGGGGCGTTTTTTTGTCTGCTCACTGTGGGATGGCCCAATGCCAGATTCCACTGAACCCTCACGAACGGCCAAGGTCGATTAGCTACACGGCTCACACGAGCCGACTTTTTGGAGCTGACCCATGGACATCATTCGCATCATCATCGCCATTCTGCTGCCGCCACTGGGTGTGTTCCTGCAAGTGGGTTTCGCCGGCGCGTTCTGGTTGAACATCCTGCTGACCCTGTGCGGTTATTTCCCGGGCATCATTCACGCGGTGTACATCATCGCCAAACGCTGAAGCCGTCAGCCTTTTGCGATGAGCCGTGAGTTGCGCTCATTGCGAAAGGCCAGTTGCTCAATGGTCTGGGTGGCGTGTTCGGCCTCTTCCCGCGCTTGCAGGATGATGCCGTGCTGCTCGGACTTGCTGCACACCGGGTCGGCATTGCTCGCGTCGCCCGTGAGCATGAAGGCCTGGCAACGGCAGCCGCCAAAGTCCTTTTCTTTTTCATCGCATGAGCGGCAAGGCTCGGGCATCCAGTCGTAGCCGCGAAAGCGGTTGAAGCCAAACGAGTCGTACCAGATGTGCTGCATGCTGTGGTCACGCACATTGGGAAATTGCACCGGCATCTGTCGGGCACCGTGGCAGGGCAGGGCAGTGCCGTCCGGCGTTACCGTCAGAAAAATACTCCCCCAGCCATTCATGCAGGCTTTTGGGCGTTCCTCGTAATAATCGGGTGTGACGAAAATCAGCTTGCATGGATGGCCTTCGGCTTCCAGCTTGGCGCGGTACTCGTTGGTGATGCGTTCGGCGCGCACCAGCTGTTCTTTGGTCGGCAGCAACCCCACACGATTGAGCTGCGCCCAGCCATAGAACTGGCAGGTGGCGAGTTCGACGAAGTCTGCTTCCAGTGCGATGCACAGCTCGATGATGCGGTCGATTTTATCGATATTGTGCCGATGGGTGACGAAGTTCAGCACCATCGGATAGCCATGCGCTTTCACCGCACGGGCCATTTCGAGTTTTTGCGCGAAGGCTTTTTTCGAGCCTGCGAGCAAGTTGTTCACCTGTTCATCGCTGGCTTGGAAGCTGATCTGGATATGGTCCAGGCCGGCTTTCTTGAAGTCACTGATCTTCTGTTCAGTGAGGCCAATCCCGGAGGTGATGAGGTTGGTGTAGAAGCCCAGCTTGCGCGCCTCGGCGATCAGCTCGGCAAGGTCCTGGCGCACCAACGGTTCACCGCCGGAAAAGCCCAATTGCGCAGCACCCATCTCCCGGGCTTCGCGAAATACCTTGATCCACTGCTCAGTGCTCAGCTCCTTGCCTTGCTCGGCAAAATCCAGTGGATTGGAGCAATACGGGCACTGTAGCGGGCAGCGGTAGGTCAGCTCGGCGAGCAGCCACAGCGGCAGGCCAACGGGCGGTTTTTCAGGCAAGGGTAATCCAGTGCTCAGCACGGGCGACCTCCATGAAATCCTCGATGTCTTTACCGAGCTCAGGCACGCCAGGGAATTGTTTATCCAGTTCGGCGATGATGGCCGCTACGTCGCGCTCGCCGTCGATCAAGCCACCGATCAACGCGGCGCTGTCGTTGAGCTTGATCATGCCTTCGGGGTAGAGCAACACGTGGCCTTTTTGCGCTGGCTCGTACTGGTAGCGGTAGCCCTGGCGCCACGTCGGTGTTTTGCTGCGATCAAAGCTCATAGGGTGATCCCTTTATGCCAGACCCGCTGCTCGGTCACGCTGTGATAGGGCGGGCGGTTCAGTTCATAGGCCATGCTCATGGCATCCAGCATGCTCCACAGTATGTCCAGTTTGAACTGGAGAATTTCCAGCATGCGCTCCTGGCCTTCGCGGGTGGTGTAGTGCTGCAAGGTGATCGCCAAACCGTGCTCCACGTCGCGACGGGCCTGGCCCAGGCGGGTGCGGAAATACTCATAACCGGCAGGGTCGATCCAGGGGTAGTGCTGCGGCCAGCTGTCGAGGCGCGACTGGTGGATCTGCGGCGCGAACAGTTCGGTCAGCGAGCTGCTGGCGGCTTCTTGCCAGCTGGCGCGGCGGGCGAAGTTGACGTAAGCGTCCACGGCAAACCGCACGCCGGGCAGCACCAGCTCCTGGGAGCGCAGCTGGTCCGGGTCGAGGCCGACCGCCTGACCCAAACGCAGCCAGGCTTCGATGCCGCCATCCTCACCGGGGGCACCGTCGTGGTCGAGCAGGCGCTGGATCCACTCGCGGCGGATTTCGCGGTCCGGGCAATTGGCCAGGATGGCGGCATCCTTCAAGGGGATGTTCACCTGATAGTAAAAACGGTTGGCAACCCAGCCCTGGATCTGCTCGCGGGTGGCGCGGCCTTCATACATCGCCACGTGGTACGGGTGATGGATATGGTAGAAGGCGCCTTTGGCCCGTAAGGCGTGCTCGAACTCGGCGGGCGTCAGTGGTGTGTCAGTCATTTCGGTTGCTCCTACAATTCGAGGCTCATGCCGTCGTAAGCCACTTCAACGTTACGTCGCACCAGCTCAGCCCTTTCGGGGGAGTCTTCATCGAGGATCGGGTTGGTGTTGTTGATGTGAATCAGCACTTTGCGTTGCTTGGGCAACTGCTCCAGCACTTCCAGCATGCCGCCGGGGCCGTTTTGCGCCAGGTGGCCCATCTCGCGACCGGTGCGCGTGCCGACGCCACGGCGCTGCATTTCGTCGTCGTCCCACATCGTGCCGTCCACCAGCAGGCAATCGCTGCCGGCCATGATCTCCAGCAATGGCGCGTCGACTTTGCCCAGGCCCGGGGCGTAGAACAGTTTGCCGCCGGTGCGCAGGTCTTCAACGATCAGGCCGATGTTATCGCCAGGGTGCGGGTCGAAGCGGTGCGGCGAGTAGGGCGGTGCGGCGCTGCGCAGTGGCAGCGGGGTGAAACGCAGGTTAGGGCACGCCGGGATGGTGAAGCTGGCGTCCAGTTCGATGCGGTTCCAGGCCAGGCCGCCGTTCCAGTGCGTGAGCATGGTGAACAGCGGGAAACCGGTGCTCAGGTCTTCATGGACCATGTCGGTGCACCACACCTGGTGCGGGCAGCCTTCGCGCAGGCTCAACAGGCCGGTGGTGTGGTCGATCTGGCTGTCCATCAAGATGATTGCGCTGATGCCGGTATCGCGCAGGGCGCGGCCGGGTTGCATCGGTGCAAAGCCCTGCAGTTGCGCGCGGATATCCGGCGAAGCATTGCACAGCACCCAGTTAACCCCATCGTCAGAGATCGCGATGGACGACTGAGTACGCGCCTGCGCCCGCAGGCTGCCAGCGCGAAAGCCTGCGCAGTTCACGCAGTTGCAGTTCCACTGCGGGAAGCCACCGCCGGCGGCGGAACCTAGAATCTGGACAAACATGGTCGCTCCATCAAGCAAAACTCAAAACAAAAACGCCCCGGGCGAGCCGAGGCGTTGTCTTACCCAGCCAATCAGCGGCTGGCGAAGTACATGGTGACTTCAAAACCGATACGCAGATCAGTGTAAGCAGGTTTGGACCAAGTCATATTCATACTCCTACCAAAGGATGGGACGTTCACTACTGAGTCATACATATAGTCCACCTCCAATCGGAGATGTTCAGATATTGCCTATTAATGTTACGCAATTCTTTTCAAGTTAGCGCTGTCTTGGTGGAAAAAGCCTGTTGCAGGGTTGGCAATGATCAACCTGCCGGTTGCCAGGCGTCCGTGATGCGCGGGCCGTTGGCCACACAGCGCCAGCCACCTGTCGCGTCGTTGAGTTGCTGGGCGGCGTGCTGCAAATCCTCGCGCGTCAGGGTTTGGATCAGGTGCTGAAGTTGCCCCAGATAATCCGACGTGTGGCCCGCCAGGTGGGCATGCCAAAGCAGCTCGGCGGCTTGGGCGACAGGTAGCTCCGCGGCAGAGAATTGCTGCGCCAGCCGCTGGTTGTCGAAGTCGGCGCTGCGCTCGACCAATGCCGGCAACTGTTCCAGGAAGGTGTTCAGGTGATCAACGATCCCGCTCAGCGACACGCTGGGGGATTGCACGCCAAACAGCAGCCCGGTTTGCCCGTTGACCTGTCGGATGCCGCTGAATACCGCGTAGCCGATTTGCAGTTCGACGCGCAGGCGCTGGTAAAACGGACCCTGCAGCAGGTGCCCAAGCAGTCGCCATGCCGCTTCGTCTGCCAGCGCGCGCGTCGGCGTTGGGCAAAACAGCAACAACGCGGCCTCGTTGGAGTCGGTGCTTATCGCGTGCCATAGCTTCTGGCCGCTGAGCGTGGGTGAGGTGGACTCAAGGTTCGCCGGCTGCCCAGGCAGCCGCGCTGCCGCGACTTTGATCGCAGCTTCACAGGCGGCGGGTAAACCGATACCCAACCCTTGCCACCGGGCGGTCGTCCATGTGCCTGGCGCCTCGCACGTGCCGGAATGATCACCGCTGCAGCAAGCAGGCAACGCCTTGAGCAATGCACGAATAGCGATCAGCGGCGTTGGGGCGGGTGACGCCAGGTGTTCATCCAGTGAGCCAAGGCGACGTGCCAGTTCTTCAAGCACTGCCGGCATGGGCTCGTGAAGGCCGATCATTTTCACCTGCCAGTCATTGCCAGTGGTTTCGAAAGACAACTCGATTCCGGCCTGATGGGCATTCTCACGTAAAGACTGCAATGCGCTTTCCAGCCCGGCGGGTACGGCTGCGTCAAACCGCCAGTGCAGGTAGAGCGCGCCTTCATCGGTGTCATCTGCCACTGCCTGGCTGAATACCAGCGCCGAGACCTCGCGGCGGCCGCGGGAGCGGTCCTGGGCAAAGGTGCGCAAACCACGGTGGGCACTGGTCTGGCCGCGAATCAGGCCGGCGCGTTCTGCTTTGACGGGCGGGCGCAGAAACGGGTTGTGGGGTGGCAATTGCCAGGGGTATTCAGAAGGCGGCAAGTGCAGAGCATCCAGCATGGTCTTCAGGGCTGCGCAATCTTGTTGCGACAGGCCTTTGCTGTCGTGGCGAGCCAATGCCAGGGCGCCTTGGACCTGTTGTTGGCGAGCCGCAAGCAGGGCGAATTCTTCGCGCAACGAAGACCAGTCGCTGTGTACGAAAAAGCTCAGCCAGTCGTGCAGCAGCGCTTCGATTCGAGTCGCCGAACTGTCTTGGTTGCCAAGGGTAAAGTCGATATCCAGCACGGCCTGGTCAGCGAAGTGATAAAGCACCGACGCCTGCACTGCGCTGGCCAGTTTTCGTGCTTTCAGTTCGGCCAGCAGCCCGCCCGGCGCCGAGGCGTTGAGCCACGTGCAGAGAAAATCCAGTGCTTCACGGGGGGCGTCACAGGTAATGACGTGGTGCAGGTGGTGGTGGGCGGTGTGTTGATAAACCCGTGCCTCGCCCTGCATCAGCGCTGGCGGCGCAGCCTGTGGGCGCGCTGGCCCTGAAGCCAATGCTTGGCTGAACTGTTGGGCCAACGCGTGCAGCGCCTCCAGCGGCTGCGGGCCGGCGAGGCTCAAGGTCATCTGCCCGGTCCGATAGAACCCGGCGTGGAATTCCCGCAAGGCCTGTTGAAATGCCTCACGCTCCAGCGGCAGGCTGTCGCGATTGCCGGCATGAAAGCCTCGCAGGGGATGGTCGGCTGCCAAACCTTCCAGCAGTGCGACTTGCTGTTGCGCGTTGGCGTCTTCAGACCAGGCAACAAACTCCGCTTGCAGCACTTCGCGTTCACGCCGCTGGTCTTCAAGCGCCAGGCGCGGATGGGCGAGCATATCGGCCAGCCGTTCCAAGCCCCCCGCAAAGGGCGCTACCGGCAACTCAAAGAAGAAGTCCGTGGTGCGTTCGCGGGTGCTGGCGTTGACCTGCCCGCCATGGCGCTGCACGTAGGCCATCAACCCTTCGTTTGTCGGAAACCGTTGGGTGCCGAGAAACAACAAATGCTCAAGAAAATGCGCCAACCCTGGCCAGGCCAATGGCACGTCATGGCTGCCGGCGGCCACGCGTAACACCGCGGCGCAACGCTTCAAACGCGGCGCATGGTGCAAGGAAACTCGCAAGCCGTTGGCCAGCGTCAGGTGCAGGTGATGAGGGTGGGCCGGCGCAGGCATGGGCACTTCCAAAACGTAGAATGTGCCTATGCTAACAAACCGGCCGGGTCAGGGCTTGTGCAGTGCGCCGTATAGCTCGGGGCGTCGGTCCTGAAGGTAGTGATTGGCAGTGCGTGCGTCCGTGATGGCTTGGCGGTCCAACTGCCCGACGATCAAGGCTTCATCCAGGCCGGCCTGGGCGATTCGCTGACCATTCGGCGCGGCAATGCTGCTTTGTCCGCAGTATTGAATCGTGTCTTCGTGCCCGCAGTAGTTGGCATAGGCCACATAACACTGGTTTTCAAAGGCCCGCGCTCGCACGGTCACGTCGGCGACGAAGTCGAACGGCACCATGTTGGCGGTGGGCACCAGGATCAGTTCGGCCCCGGCCAGGGCCAGGCGACGGGTGTTTTCCGGGAATTCCAGGTCATAGCAGATCAGAAAACCGAGCGTCCAACCGTTCAGTTCCACCAGCGGGAAATCATCCTCCCCGGCACTGAACATCGAGTGATCCAGGTCGCCAAACAGGTGGGTCTTGCGATAGTTGCACAAGCGCTGGCCGTGGGCGTCGATCAACTGCACGGCGTTGTAGATCTGCCCGTCCTCGGCGCGCTCCGGGTAGCCATAGAGGATCGCCAGCCCGGCGCTTTTCGCCAGGTCGGCAATCGTCTGTGCTGACGGCCCATCCTGAGCTTCGGCCAACGCGCCAACCGCTTCGGCACCGATGTTGTAGCCGCTGAGGAACATCTCCGGCAGCACCAGCACATCGGCACCCGACGCTTCATGCGCGAGTGAATGCAGGCGCGTGAGGTTGCCGGCGACATCCAACGGCAGCGGTGGGCATTGGTACAGGGCGACGCGCATGTTCAACTCCTTAATCGGCCAGGGCGATCGGTCCGATTTCATCAAATACGTCACCCGGCCCCGGGTTCTCCGGGTGAGTGCTGCCACCGAAGTGAGTCATGATGCCCCACACCGCGTTCAGCGAAGTCTGCACCGCGCCTTCCACCCAGGCGGGGGTCCAGGACACGTCGTCACCGGCGATAAAAATCCCACGTTGTTCGGCGGGCATGTCCTTCTGCATGAAGTGCGCATACATCCGCTGGTTGTAACGATAGTGGCCGGGCAATGCGCCTTTGAAAGCCCCGAGGAAATGCGGGTCGGCTTCCCACGATACGGTAATCGGGTCGCCGATGATGCGCGCCTTGATGTCGACTTTCGGGTAAATCTTCTTCAGCGCGTCGAGGGCCAGCTTGACGCGTTTGTCGATGGGCTGCGGAAGCATTTTCAGCGCGTCGCTCATCCACGAGTACGACAGGCAGATAACCCCAGGCTTGTCGTCGCCGTTGTCGAACAGGTATGTGCCACGGGTCAGGCGATCGGTGAGGGTCATGCTCATTAGATCGCGGCCGGTTTCCGGGTCTTTGTCTTTCCAGAACGGGCGGTCGACCATCACGAAGGTTTTCGACGACTGCATGTAGCGCGTGCGGTCCAGGGCCATCCACATTTTTTGCGAAAACAGGCTTTCGTCGCATTCGATCTGGGTGGTCAGCAGCCAGCTTTGGCAGGTGGTCAGCACGGCGGCGTATTCGCGGGTGTCGCCGTAGTTGTCGGTGACTGCGAAACGGCCATCGGCGGCGTGGGCAATGCGTTTCACCCCCGCCCGTGGCGCGCCGCGATGCAGCGAGCTGAGGCTGGTGCCCGCCGGCCAGTGGGCGCAACGCTCAGGCACATGGCGCCAAATGCCCATGGGCACCTGCGCCACACCGCCGACCACCAGGTGTTGATGGTCGTCGCAGTTGGTCATCACCACGCGGAAGATCTCGAGCATCGAGTTGGGGAAGTCCGAGTCCCAGCCGCCGGTGCCGAAACCGACCTGGCCGAACACTTCGCGATGATGGAACGACAGCTTGGCGAAGGCCTTCGAGGTGGCGACGAAGTCATAGAAGGTGCGGTCGTCCCACAGTGGCACCAGCTTATTCCACAGCGCTTTGAGGCGCGGCACGTCGCGGTCGCGGATGGCCTGCTGGATATCACCGAATTGTGAACCGGCTTCCAGCGCATCCGCCCAGGCATCGGCAACTTCCTGGAACAGTACCGGCAAGTCGGAGATTTTTTGCGCGTAGTGAGTCTGGCCTTCGAGGTCGATCACCGTGCTGCCGGAGGCCGGCGTCAGCGGGTTGGGGAAGGGTTTGGTTTCCAGGCCCAGCTTGTCTACATAGTGGTAGAACGCGGTGGACGACACCGGAAAACGCATGCCACCCAACTCGGCGATGATGCCTTCGGCCCCTTCAAACGCCTGGGAGCGCAGGCGACCACCCATTTTCGAGGCTTCATACACCACGGGCTTGAGGCCCAGCTTCATCAGCTCGTAGGCAGCCACCAGACCGGCGATCCCGGCACCGACAATCGCCACTTCGGCGCCATGGTTGGCCGCCGGGATGCTACCCAGACCGGCCGGGTGCTCGATCCAGTCATCAAAGGCAAACGGAAAGTCCGGGCCAAAGATGGTGATGGGTTTTTTACCGTCGGCGGGGTGGCGATTGGTCTTGCTGATGGTGCTGGACGGAATGCTCATGGCTGACCTTACTGGCGACTCGGCGGGATTCGGCCCGTTGAGTATAGGAAAAGATGGCAGCCAGTTTAGGCAGCGTTGCGTTCGTTAATAAGACGCAAAGTGTCGTCGGATTGGATTGTTTTTAGTCAAAGTGACGAAGTTGTCAGTCAAATTGGTTGACCGCGATCCAATTTGTTACTGAGGATGATCGAGGTAGTGGTTTTCTCCACGCCGTCGACGCTGCCGATCTGGTCCAGCAACTGATCGAGCTGTTCCGGCGAATCGGTGCGCAGCCAGGCCACGTAATCGAATTCACCACTCACCGCACACAGTTGCTGCACCTGCGCCATGGCGCTCAGCCGGCGCAACACTTCCTTGCCCGAACGCGCTTGAACGGTGATCCCGACATACGCCTGCAAACCACCATCGATCACACGTTGCCCGAGGCGCACGCCATACCCGGTAATCACCTGGGTTTTCTCCAGACGTGCCAGGCGCGACGTCACCGTGGTGCGCGCAATACCCAACTGCCGGGCAAGCATGGCCACGCTTTCGCGGGCGTTGATCTGCAAGGCGGCGATCAATTGGCGATCGATTTCATCCAGGGTGGGCAAGGGCAGGGCTCCAGTGCGGGCGGCAATGGGTGGCCATGTTACAGGTTTGCGTGGGTGTCGAGGGGGTAGGCGAACAGCCGACAAACCATCTGCGCCAGACACACAAAAGCCGCGCAGTGCGCGGCTTTGAGTATGGTGGGCCCAGTAGGACTCGAACCTACGACCAAGGGATTATGAGTCCCCTGCTCTAACCAACTGAGCTATAGGCCCTCAGTAGGTCGCGGATTATAACGACGGTTTCCCCGCTGTGCCATCCGAAAAGTCTGAAACCCGCATATGAAGAAAGGCCTCGGCAAAAAGCTCGGGCGGAAGCGGTAGGCTGACGATGTAGCCTTGCATCTGTTCACAGCCTTCGGCGGCGAGGAAGGCCTGTTGCGCGGCGTTTTCCACGCCTTCGGCGATGATGGTGAATTGCATGCTGTGGCCCAGGGCGATGATGGCGCGCACGATGGCGGCGTCGTGGGGGTCGTCGGGCAGGCCGCGTACGAAAGACTGGTCGATCTTGAGGAAGTCCAGCGGCAGGCGCTTGAGGTAGCTGAGCGATGAATAGCCAGTGCCGAAATCATCAATCGCCAATTGCACGCCCAGGTGTTTGAGCTGGTGCAACACCTCCAGCGCTTCTTCGGCCTGGCTCATGATGAAGTTCTCGGTGATTTCCAGTTGCAGGCAGCCGGGCTCCAGGCGGTAGTCCCGCAACAGTTGTTCTATGCGCGCCAACAGGCCGGGATGACGCAGTTGCGCGCCGGCGAGGTTCACCGACAGTGGGCCGAAATCGTCGAACGTGTCTTTCCACAGGTGCATCTGGCTGCACGCTTGTTCCAGTACCCAGTCGCCAATCTGCAGGATCATGCCGTTCTCTTCGGCCAGGGCGATGAAGTGCTCGGGCGGTACGTCGCCGAAGGTCGGGTGGTGCCAGCGGATCAACGCTTCGGCGCCGATCAGTGCCTGCGTGTCCAGGCTCAGTTTCGGTTGGTAATACAAAAACAGCTCTTCACGCTCGATGGCGCGGCGCAGTTCGTGCTCCAGTGCCACGCGCTCGTTGGCTTGAGCGGTGAGGTCGCGGGTATAGCTTTCGACGCGGTTGCGGCCCTTGGCCTTGGAGCGGTACATGGCGGCGTCGGCGTTTTTGACCAGAGTGGCAACGTCGGTGCCGTCCTGCGGGTACAGGCTGGTGCCGATACTGGCGCTGATAAAAAACTCATGCTCGCCGGCCTGGAACGGTGGGGTAAAGCAGGCGAGCAGCTTGTTAGCCAGGTGCTCGGCATCGCTGGCTTGTTGCAGGCCGGGCAGCAGGATGATGAATTCGTCGCCGCCCAGGCGCGCCACGGTGTCGACGTCGCGCAGTTGCTCCTTGAGCCGCACGGCGATGTCCTTGAGCAACAGGTCGCCAACGGGATGGCCAAGGCTGTCGTTAATGTGTTTGAAACGGTCCAGGTCGAGGAACAACACGGCACCCTGGTTACCGCTTTCCTGCTGGCCATTAAGTGCCGCCTGCAAACGGCTTTCAAACAGGGTGCGATTGGGCAGCCCGGTCAGCGGATCATGATGGGCCTGGTAGTCGAGGCGGGCCTGGGCATGCTTGAGGCTGGAGATGTCGGCAAACACCGCGACAAAGTGTGTGACCACTTGATCGCGGTTGCGCACGGCACTGATGGTCAGCCAACTGGGGTACAGTTCGCCGTTCTTGCGGCGGTTGGAAATCTCACCTTGCCAGTGTCCATAAGCGGTCAACTGGTGCCACATTGCCGCATAGAATGCGCTGTCATGCAGGCCGGAGGCGAGCAGACGCGGCGTACTGCCGAGGGCTTCGGCTTCGCTGTAGCCGGTGATTTCGCTGAAGGCGCGGTTGACGGCGCTGATGTTCTGCCGGGTGTCGGTGATCAATACCCCTTCGGCCGTACTTTCGAACACGGTGGCGGCCTGTTGCAGTTTTTCCTGCATGAGTTGGCGCTCGGTAATGTCCCGCGCGATGGTCAGCATGCAATTTTCATCGGCAATGGGCAGCGGGCGGCTGGACACTTCGCACAGACGAATTTGCCCATCACTGCGTCGTATATGGCAGACGAAATCGCGGACAAAACCGTCGCGCTTCAACAGTTCCAGCATGTGCCTGCGCTCGTTGAGGTCGACCCAGATGCCCAGGTCCAGGGTTGACTGGTCAAGTGAGGTTGCGCTGGTGTACCCGGTCAGTCGGCTGAAACCCTCGTTCACTTCAATCAGTAACCCATCGCTTTGGCGGCTCAGCAGCAAGCCATCGGGGGACGCGTGGAAGGCTTTGGCGAATTTCTCTTCGGAGGTTTGCAGCTGTTGTTGGGTTTCCTTGAGCTGGCTGATGTCACGCACCACCACGACCAGGGCTTCGGTGGTGTCGAGCTGGAACGGCTCCGCGGAGATCAGCCCGGTAAACGCTTGGCCGTTGCTGCGCCGAAAGGGCATTTCCAGGTTGCGCACGCTGCTGCTTTGGACCCGTTGCAGCAGGTCGGGGCCGACGCCCTGGATGCCCCAGATATTCAGTTCGGTGGCGGTTTTGCCGACGACTTCTTCGGCGCTAAGGCCAATCTGGTCCTCGAACGCTTTATTCACTTCAAGCAGGCAGCCATCGGACATCCGCGCAATCACCAGGATGTCCGGGCATTGCTGGAACACCGAGGCAAATTTCTGCTCGGACAGTTGCAAGGCTTCTTCGGTGCGCTTGGCTTCGCTGATATCGATCATCAGGCCGCGTAGCACCGGCTCATGCCCGTGCTCGATGAGGCTGACAATGTCGCGCACCCACAAGCAGCGGCCGTCGGCGGTAATCACTCGATAATCGATGCTGTGGTCGCGGTTGGCGCGCGTTTCCCGGTAGCAATAGGCTTCAGCGCGCGTCAGGTCGGCAGGGTGGATGATGTTGCGCCAAAAACCTGGAATCAGCCAATGGGCGCGCGGGTAGCCCAGCAGTTCTTCGGCATGGGGTGATACGTAGCTGTAGGTGAAATCGCTGATGCTGGCTTCCCAGGCGATGGCGGACAGGCTCTCGACCAGGCCGCGATAGTGATATTCACTGCTGCGCAATTCCTGCTCAAGGGCGACCCGCCGGGAAATTTCCGAGCTGAGTCGCCGATTGATCCGAATCACAATGGCCAGCACGGTGCTCAACAACAACACCGCCGGTAGGCCGTATTTCAGTAAGTCGACCCAGAAGGTGCGGTGATCGGTGACGCTGCCGACCCAGTGTTGCTGGATCGCGTCGGTTTCGTCTGAACTGAGGTCGGCGAGGACTTTGTCCAGAATGCCCACCAGCATTTTCTGATCGCGCGGCACCCCCATCGCCAACTGATAGCGGTAGGGGGTTTCACCGCTGACGTACAACCCATCGAGTTTGAGCTGGCGCAGGCTCCAGACGCTGGATGCCAGATCGCTGATTACGGCATCCACTTCGTCAGTGGCCAGTGCTTGCAGGGTCGAGCTGACATTGGGCATCGCCACCAAATTGAGGTCGGGGTGGTGGGTGCGCAGCAATTCATGAGGCGCGTAGTTCTCGACGACCGCGATCTTCAAGCCATACAGGTCCTTGAGGTTGCGCGGTTGTGCGCCGCCCTCATGGGCGAGGATGATGATGGGGAAGTCCAGATAGGGCCGTGTGAAGGCCAGGTAGTTCTGGCGCTCCGGTGTGGACATGATGCCGGGCAGCAGGTCGAGCTGGTTGTTCTTTGCCTGCTCAAGCACGGCGGTCCAGTTGACGGGCTCGACCAGCTTGATCCTGACGCCCAGGCGGTCCTGGATCAGGCGAACATAATCGGCAGCCAGGCCTTGGTAACGGCCATTTTCATCACGGTATTCGAAGGGTGGCCAGGAAGCGTCCACCCCCAGGCGCAGCTCCTGATGGTCCGCCAGCCAGCCACGCTCTTCATCGGTGAGAGTCAACGCGCCAGCCGTTGCGGTCCAGGTCAGCAGCGACAGCAGTATCACAGTCGGCAGTCTGGGCATAACGGTCTCGTTATGGCACGGGGAATGGTTCGAGTGTAGACGGGCATTGCGGGGGAGGGGGATTGCGCGGCAGTAAATCTGTAGAAAGTAATCTGCAGAAAGCAAAACCCCCGGCCTGGGCCGGGGGTTCTGGTATCACTCGTCGAGGAAGGAGCGCAGATGCTCGCTTCGCGTCGGGTGGCGCAATTTGCGCAGCGCCTTGGCTTCGATCTGACGGATCCGTTCACGGGTCACGTCAAACTGCTTACCGACTTCCTCAAGGGTGTGGTCGGTATTCATGTCGATGCCGAAACGCATGCGCAGTACCTTGGCTTCACGGGCAGTGAGGCCGGACAGTACGTCGCGAGTCGCTTCTTTAAGGCTCTCAACGGTAGCCACATCGATGGGCGACTGCATGGTCGAGTCTTCGATGAAGTCACCCAGATGGGAGTCTTCGTCATCACCAATCGGCGTTTCCATGGAGATCGGCTCTTTAGCGATCTTCAATACCTTACGGATTTTATCCTCAGGCATTTCCATGCGTTCGCCCAGCTCTTCCGGGGTCGGTTCGCGACCCATTTCCTGCAACATCTGCCGGGAAATACGGTTGAGCTTGTTGATGGTCTCGATCATGTGCACCGGAATACGGATGGTGCGGGCCTGGTCGGCGATCGAGCGAGTGATCGCCTGACGGATCCACCAGGTGGCATAAGTCGAGAACTTGTAGCCGCGACGGTATTCGAACTTGTCCACCGCCTTCATCAAGCCGATGTTGCCTTCCTGGATCAGATCAAGGAATTGCAGGCCACGGTTGGTGTACTTCTTGGCGATGGAGATCACCAGACGCAAGTTCGCTTCAACCATCTCTTTCTTCGCGCGGCGGGCCTTGGCCTCACCGATCGACATGCGACGGTTGATGTCCTTGATCTCAGCAATCGTCAGACCGGTTTCGGTTTGAAGCGCGGTCAGCTTCTGCTGGCAACGGATGATGTCCGGCTGCAGGCGACCAATGGCTTCGGCGTACTTCGCCTTGCCTTTGGCCAGTGCGTCGGTCCAGCTTTCATCCACTTCGTTGCCCGGGAACTGGCGCAGGAAGTCGGCACGCGGCATGCGTGCATCACGTACACAGAGCTGCATGATTGCGCGCTCTTGGGCACGCAGACGCTCAAGAGCACTGCGCACACGCTCAACCAGGCCTTCGAATTGCTTCGGCACCAGCTTGATTGGCATGAACAGCTCAGCCAGGGCCACCAGCTCGGCAATTGCCAGCTTGTTGCCGCGACCGTGCTTTTTCAGAGCCTTGCGGGTGATTTCCATTTGATCGGAAACCGCACCGAAACGCTGGGCAGCGATGATCGGGTCCGGGCCGCTTTCGACTTCATCTTCGTCGTCGCTGCTGGCTTCAGCATCGTCGTCGTCGGTGTCGTCGTCGGCTTTAGGGGCCTTCGGGTCGACGGGCGGCGGTACTTCGGCGGCAGGCGGCGCAATGCCGTCGTCCGGGTCGATATAACCGCTCAGAACGTCGGACAGGCGACCACCTTCGGTGGTGACGCGTGTGTACTCGGAGAGAATGTGGTCAACCGTGCCAGGGAAGTGCGCAATTGCGCCCATCACTTCGCGGATACCCTCTTCGATACGCTTGGCGATTTCAATTTCGCCTTCGCGTGTCAGCAGCTCGACAGTACCCATTTCACGCATATACATGCGCACCGGGTCTGTCGTGCGGCCAATATCGGTCTCTACTGCAGCCAGCGCGGCAGCGGCTTCTTCAGCGGCGGCCTCGTCGGTATCAGCGTCGGCCAGCATAAGGGAATCCTTATCTGGCGCGACTTCGAATACGTTGATCCCCATGTCGTTAATCATGCGGATGATGTCTTCCACCTGCTCAGGATCTGAAATATCCTCAGGCAGGTGGTCGTTGACCTCTGCGTAAGTCAGATACTTCTGCTCACGACCAAGGGTGATCAACTCTTTGATACGAGACTGCTGTTGCGCTTTTCCGGACATAACACCCTATCCACTGAAGGTCTTGGCGGGCAAAAAACAAGCCGAGGATTATACCCGAGCTATGACCTCACACGCCAGCTGAGGTCGGGTTTGATGCGGAAACATTCTGTTTTAAGAGGTCGCGCATCTGTTTTGCTATCTGAATTTGCTCTTCAGCCGATAATCCTGGCTGTCTTGCTCTTTTGATGAGTTCATCGAGGGTTTGCGTATGCTGACCCGCAGATAACCTAGTAATGGTGTCTAAAAACTGTTGTTCAAGGTTATCGCCGTCAATTAGCCACTCCTTTTCCGCAAGTGCTTTAAGAAGGCGGCCTTGTTCGGTGCCATGCCAACGAGCCATCAACTGAATTGAGTTTAGCTTAGGATTTTTCTGTACCGCCTCGATCAAGGCGATCAGTACCTGAGCATAGGTGTTGCTCTCGTTGGCAAAATGCTCGGCGCTTTCGACCCTTTCCGCCAATTGCGGGTGGTGAATAAGCGTACGCAACGCAATAAGCGTCGGGGCTTCTACCGCGACGGGGGTGCGTGGAGCGTAGGGCTCATCGCGATCACCGCGCTTACCGTTCTTGCTCCAGGGTTTCTTGTCCCATTTTTTACCGCCGGCGCCGGGCTTTTTCGGTGTCCACTCCTGCTGGGGCGCGTAGGCCTCCTGCGGTTGGTGGAAGTCGGAATAGTCCGGCATGGCGTCGTAATCCATGCCTGGGTCGTACGCGGGTGGCGCGTCTTGCGGTGCGTTGTGTACCAGCTGGCTGACGGCTTCGCCGCTCAAGCCGGTGATTTCCAGCAGTCGCATGCGCATCAGTGATTTCAGGTTGGCGCCCGGCACTTTGTCGATCAGCGGTGCCGCAAGGGTGGCCATGTGGGCCTTGCCTTCGAGGGAGCGCGGGTCGGCTTCTTCAGTCAGATGCTGGAAGAAATAGTCCGCCAGGGGCTGCGCATGCTGATTAATGCGCGCGCGGAAAGCGTCGGTGCCTTCGGAGCGCACCAGGGTGTCCGGGTCTTCGCCTTCCGGCAGAAACAAAAAGCGCGCACGGCGGCCATCCTGCAGGCTCGACAGCGTGGCTTCGAGTGCGCGCCAGGCGGCGTTACGGCCAGCCTGGTCACCGTCGAAGCAGAACAATACGCTGGGCACCACGCGAAACAGGCGTTTCATGTGTTCTTCGCTGGTGGCGGTCCCCAGCGTGGCGACGGCATTGCGCAGGCCCTGCTGGGCGAGGGCAATCACGTCCATGTAGCCTTCCACCACGATGATTTCATCGAGGTTGCGATTGTTTTTGCGCGCCTCGAACAGGCCGTAGAGTTCCTGGCCTTTATGAAATACCGGGGTTTCCGGGGAGTTCAGGTACTTGGGTTTATCGTCCCCCAGCACTCGGCCGCCGAAAGCGATGATCCGGCCACGGCTGTCGCGGATCGGGAACATCACGCGGTCGCGGAACCGGTCGTAGCGCTTGCCCGTCTCGGCGTTTTCCACCAGCAGGCCGGCGTCGATCATCGCCTTCTGTTGCAGCGTGTCACTGCTCAGGTGCTTGTACAGGTTGTCCCAGCCAGGCGGGGCGAAGCCGAGGCCGAAGTCCCTGGCGATCTCGCCCGTGAGGCCGCGGCCCTTGAGGTAATCGACGGCAGCCTTACGCTGCGGATGGCTTTTAAGCGCCTGACGATAGAAGTCGGCAGCGGCCGTCAGCAGCGGGTACAGCGGCGAGTCGGTGGGTTGTCGCGGTTTGTGCGGGCGACCGCTTTCTTCGCGAGGGATCTCCATGCCGGCGGCTTTCGCCAGTTCCTCGACAGCCTGGGGGAAGTCCAGGTTGTCGTGGTCCATGATGAAGCCGAGGGCATTGCCGCCCGCGCCGCAGCCGAAACAGTAGTAGAACTGCTTGTCGGGGCTGACGCTGAACGACGGGGTTTTTTCTTTGTGAAACGGGCAGCAGGCGGTGTAGTTCTTGCCAGCCTTCTTCATTTGCACGCGCGAGCTGACAACATCGACGATGTCGGTGCGGTTCAGAAGGTCGTCAATAAAGCTCTGGGGAATTAGCCCGGCCATGGCGTTCTCGTCATCACTGCGTGTCAATGAGGCCCGTGAAGTGCTCGGGCGCGCAAATTGTGCGGCTCGATCAACTGTCGTCTGCTTGGGCTGTCAGGAAGTGTATCTGCCGAACATTCACTGACGTTAATTTCAATCAGATTTCGGCATGGAAATGTTGCCCGGGAGTCCGGTCTTGGCCGTTTGCGGGCCTCGGAAGCTCATCGGTGGGCGCAGTCGATCTGTTGATCGCCTGTTAAAAAATAAGTGTGCTCGTCAGTAGCCTTGTTAGGCTCGTCAGAAGAGACGCGCACCGCTGGCAGAAGAGCCAGTCCTGACGTTTGAAGCAGTGTCTCGGTCGCGTGTGCGGCGTCGACGATGAAGCATCAAGCGATATCCGCAAATGCCAACAGCCCGGCTGAGGGCCGGGCTTGGCAGAAGCTTGCTACGAACGTCTGTGTATTAGTACAGACGAACGGCGCGGCGCTGTTCGCGCTGAACTTTCTTGGCGTGACGCTTAACAGCGGCTGCTGCTTTACGCTTACGCTCAGAAGTTGGCTTCTCATAAAATTCGCGGCTACGAACTTCAGCCAGAACACCGGCTTTTTCGCAGGAGCGCTTGAAACGACGCAGAGCTACGTCGAAGGGTTCGTTCTCTTTAACTTTGACGGCTGGCATCCAGAGCTACCTTCTTTCATTACCGGGATCAACGTTCTCGTCGCAAAAAATTCGCGGCTGAGGTCGTCGGTTTTTAAGGGTTGCGGATGTTAACCCCTCATTGCCCGGAATGCAAAGCCTCTGATCGAAAACCGCTAGTCGGGAGGGGGAGTGGCGACTATTATGCGCGCCTTCGAATTCAGCCTCTACAAGGCGCAAACCCATGCTAGTACTGGGACTTGAAACCTCCTGCGACGAAACCGGTGTCGCACTTTACGACAGTGAACGCGGGCTTTTGGCCGATGCGCTGTTCAGTCAGATCGACCTGCATCGCGCCTACGGCGGCGTGGTGCCGGAGCTGGCCAGCCGTGATCACGTCAAACGCATGCTGCCGTTGATTCGCCAGGTGTTGGACGAGGCCGGCTGCGTGCCGACCGAGATCGATGCAATCGCTTACACCGCCGGCCCTGGATTGGTCGGAGCCCTGCTGGTTGGGGCCTCTTGCGCTCAGGCACTGGCGTTTGCCTGGGGCATTCCTGCCCTGGGTGTGCACCACATGGAGGGGCATTTGCTGGCCCCGATGTTGGAAAAAACACCGCCAGAGTTCCCGTTCGTCGCTTTGTTGGTTTCCGGCGGCCATACGCAGCTGGTTCAGGTCGATGGAATAGGCCAATACACGCTTTTGGGCGAGTCTCTGGATGACGCGGCCGGCGAAGCTTTCGACAAAACCGCGAAGATGATGGGCCTCAATTACCCTGGTGGGCCGGAAATCGCCCGTCTTGCCGAAAAAGGCGTCCCGGGCCGCTACACGTTCCCGCGCCCGATGTGTGATCGCCCTGGCCTGATGTTCAGCTTCAGCGGCTTGAAAACCTCGGCGCTCAACACTTGGCAGCAGAGCGTCAGCGCCGGGGACGACAGTGAGCAAGCCCGTTGCGACATCGCGCTGGCGTTCCAGCAGGCCGTGGTGGAGACTTTAACCATCAAGTGCAAGCGAGCCCTCAAGCAGGCCGGCATGAAGCGCCTGGTGATCGCGGGCGGCGTCAGCGCCAACAAGGCCCTGCGCACCTCGCTGGAAAAAATGCTCGGCGACATGAAGGGCGATGTGTTTTACGCGCGCCCTGAGTTCTGCACCGACAACGGCGCAATGATTGCGTATGCCGGTTGCCAGCGCCTGCAGGCCGGCCAGCATGAGAGCCTGGCGATCAGCGTGCAGGCACGCTGGCCGATGGAACAACTGACACCGTTGTAAGCGGCGGATGTGAGCCGGGCTCATCGAAGGTATTTAAAAATGCCGTTCGCGCCCGGCAAACAGGTCGCGTAAATTGCCGCGGTGGCGCCAGACGATCAGCAGCGTCAGTACGCTCATCGGCAGCAGCGCTGCCGGTTCTTGCCAAGCCAGTAATGGCAGGGTGAGCGGCGTGGCGATCAGTGCGGCCAGGGAGCTTGTACGGGTCAGGTAGAACGTCAGTAACCAGGCGAGCACGGCCAGCAGCGCTGCCGGAGGGTAAATCCCCAGCAACATGCCGGCCGCCGTGGCGACACCCTTGCCACCGCGAAAGCGGAAGTACAGCGGAAACAGATGGCCCAGGACGGCAGACACGCCCACCCAGGCTTGTTGTTGCATGCTAAGGCCGAGGTAGTTGGCGAGCAGCACGGGCAGCAGGCCCTTGCACACGTCGCCCAGCAGCGTCAGCACGGCGAGTTTCTTGCCGGCCAGGCGCAACATATTGGTGGCGCCGGCATTGCCTGAGCCACTCATTCGCGGGTCGGGATTTCCCGTCAGGCGGCTGAGCAAAATGGCGAAGGACAGCGAGCCGAGCAGGTAGGCGAGAGTCGCCAGTAACCAAAACATGCTAACTATTCCGGGCGAGGACGCCCTGATTCTAACGGGGCAACGCGCCCTTGTCGTGCTGCGGAGAAGAGCTTGGACAGAGTGTTTATCGAAGGCCTGGAAGTCGACACCGTGATCGGGGCCTACGACTGGGAGCGCGGCATCAAGCAATGTCTGCGTCTGGACCTGAGCTTTGCCTGGGACAACCGCCCGGCTGCGGCGGGTGACGATCTGACCCTGGCGCTCGACTACGCCAGCGTATCTGCGCGTATCCAGGCCTTTGCCGAGCAATCCCAGTACCAGTTGGTAGAAACCTTTGCCGAGCGTCTGGCCGAAGTGCTGATGCGTGAATTTCAGATTCCCTGGCTGCACCTCAAGTTGACCAAGCCCGGCGCCGTACCGGCCGCCAAAGGCGTGGGCGTGGAGATCGAGCGCGGATGTCGCTAACTCAGATTTACCTTGGCCTTGGCAGCAATATCGAGCGCGAGCGCCATTTGGTCGCTGGCCTGGATGCGCTGGCGAGCTTCTTGATCGATGTGCGCTGTTCTCCAGTGTTCGAAAGCCAGCCGGTGGGCATCAAAAGCGGGCCATTCTTCAATCTGGTGGTGTCGGCCTATACCGACCTGCCGCTGATGGAGCTGGATCGTCGGTTGAAATTCATCGAGGCCGATAATGGTCGCTATGCCCCGGACCGCAAGGGGCTGCCGCTGGACATCGATGTGTTGCTGTACGGCGAGCTGGTGGGCAATTTCGATGGCTTGATCCTGCCGCGAGCAGAGATCCTGAAAAACGCCTTTGTGCTGTGGCCGCTGTCGTTGATGGCGCCCGATCGTGTGCACCCGGAGGCGGGCAAGACATTGGCGCAGCTATGGCGCGATGCGCAGATTGATCAAGTGCTGGCGCCCGTCGGTTTTGAGTGGCAGGGCCAGCAGCTGACGCCGGACGCGCCCCTATAGGGCGCGTTGTTCTTTGTAGACTTTCAACACCCTGAGCCGCTCACGCTTGAGCGCCTCACCGAGCTCGGGGCCTTTGAAACCTTTCTCCAGTAAAGGCGCCACAGGCACCTCGCGTGCCGCTTTCGCCGCGCCGCGTAAATAATCCGCTTGTGGATAACTTCTTTGCTCCAGGCCTTTGCGGCCCCGCGCGTCCATTTCACAGCTCACCACGAATTCTTCAAAACGCTGTGGCCTGCGATAAACATCGAAACTCTGCAGCAACTCCAACAATGTCGAAGCTTTCAGCTCCAGCGCGCGATGGCCATGGGTGTGATATTGGCCGACAAGCAGGGCCAGTTCCTGACAATCCTTCGGCACCTTGAAGCGCTCGTTCATCGCCTTGATCAGCTTCAGGCCGGTATGTTCGTGGGCAATATGCTGCGGCAACTTATCCACAGGTGTCAGGCCTTTGCCCACGTCATGCAGCAGGCAAGCCCAGCGCACGGTGAGCGGCTGTTGGTGCAGGGCCGCCTGTTCCAGCACGCTCAGGGTATGTAGGCCGGTGTCGATTTCCGGGTGATGGGCTGCGGGTTGCGGTACGCCGAACAGGGCGTCCACTTCCGGCATCAGGGTTTTCAGCGCGTTGCAGTCGCGCAGTACTTGAATAAAGACCTGAGGCTGATCCTCCATCAGCGCCCGGGAAATTTCTTTCCAACTGCGCTCGGGTGTCAGGGCGTCCAGTTCGCCGGATTCGCTGAGCTGGCGCATCAGCTCTATCGTTGGCGGCGCGACGGTAAACCCGAGGTGAGCGTAACGTGCTGAAAAGCGTGCAACGCGCAGTACGCGGAGGGGATCTTCGGCAAACGCGGGGGAAACGTGACGCAAAAGACGCGCTGCCAAATCACGCTGGCCGTGATAGGGATCGGTCAGGTTGCCGTCGTCATCCTCCGCCATGGCATTGATGGTCAGGTCGCGACGAATCAGGTCTTCTTCCAGCGTCACCTCGGGGCTGGCATGGAACACAAACCCCCCATAACCCCGGCCGCTCTTGCGTTCGGTGCGGGCGAGGGCGTATTCGTCGCCGTTTTTGGGGTCCAGGAATACCGGAAAGTCAGCACCCACCGGCTTATAGCCCTTGGCGAGCATTTCTTCGGTGGTTGCGCCGACAACAACCCGGTCGATGTCGGTGACCTTGATGCCCAGCAAGCGGTCACGCACCGCACCGCCGACTTTGTAGATTTTCATGAAAAAGCCTCCATTAGCGGCACAGGATAACGCCTGTGCCTGACCAATGGAGGTTTTGCTGTTTCAGAGATGAACGACGGCCAGGTCCAGGCGGCCGTAGTCGTTGTCGTTGTGATCACTGCGTGGCGGTACGTGGTGAGTCTTCATCACTTGATCGCCCTGCAGGGTTTCCAGGTGAATGTCGAAGCCCCATAACCGATGCAGGTGCTTGAGCACTTCCTCGGTGGATTCGCCCAGAGGTTTGCGGTCGTGCTGTTGATGGCGCAGGGTCAGCGAGCGGTCGCCGCGTACATCGATGCTGTAGATCTGCACGTTAGGCTCACGGTTGCCCAGGTTGTACTGCGCCGCCAGGGTTTCACGGATGGTGCGGTAGCCGGGTTCGTCATGAATTGCCGGCACCACCAAGTCATCCTTGAGGTCGTCATCCATGATGCTGAACAGCTTGAGGTCGCGAATCACCTGGGGTGACAGGTACTGCAGGATGAAGCTCTCATCCTTGAAGCTGCTCATGGCGAACTTGATGGTCGACAGCCAATCGCTGCCGGCGATTTCCGGGAACCAGCGACGGTCCTCTTCGGTGGGGTGCTCGCACATGCGCCGGATATCGCGATACATCGCAAAGCCCAGCGCGTAAGGGTTGATGCCACTGTAATACGGGCTGTCAAAACCGGGCTGGAACACCACGCTGGTATGCGAGGTGAGGAACTCCATCATGAAGCCGTCGGTGACCAGACCCTCGTCATACAGGTCATTCATCAAGGTGTAGTGCCAGAACGTGGCCCAGCCTTCGTTCATCACCTGGGTCTGACGCTGTGGATAAAAGTACTGGGCGATCTTGCGCACAATGCGCACGATTTCCCGCTGCCACGGTTCCAGCAGTGGCGCGTGTTTTTCCAGGAAATAGAGGATGTTTTCCTGAGGTTCGGCGGGGAAGCGCGCATTGTCTTTGTCGCTGTTCTTGCCGGCGCGTTTTGGAATGGTGCGCCACAGGTCGTTGATCTGTTTCTGCAAGTGCTCCTCACGCTCCTTCTGGCGCAGGCGTTCTTCCTCGGCAGAAATCGGGTACGGACGTTTGTAGCGATCAACCCCGTAGTTCATCAGGGCGTGGCAGGAATCGAGCAAGTCCTCCACCGCGTCGATGCCATGGCGCTCCTCGCACTGCATGATGTACTGCTTGGCGAACACCAGATAATCGATGATCGAGCTGGCATCGGTCCAGGTGCGGAACAGGTAATTGCCTTTGAAGAAGCTGTTATGCCCGTAGCAGGCATGGGCCACCACCAAGGCCTGCATGCAGATGGTGTTTTCCTCCATCAGATAGGCGATGCACGGGTCGGAGTTGATGACGATCTCGTAGGCCAGGCCCATCTGGCCGCGGGTGTAGGACTTTTCAGTGCTGAGGAAGTGCTTGCCATAGGACCAGTGGTGATAACCCAAGGGCATGCCGACCGACGCATACGCATCCATCATCTGTTCAGCGGTGATGACTTCGATCTGGTTAGGGTAAGTGTCCAGGGCATAACCCGCCGCAATACGGCTGATTTCCCGGTCATAGGCCTGGATCAGTTCAAAGGTCCACTCGGACCCCGTGGAAATGGGTTGGCGCTTATGCGCTTTGGCCGTCATGTCACTAACCTGCGCTGGAAGAGTTCACGGAAGACCGGGTAGATATCGCCGGCCGAGACCAGTTGCTGCTGGGCGAAGGTATCGGCAAAGGCTTCGCCGATGCGCTCGTACTCGAACCACAGGGCCTGGTGCTCACGGGGAGTAATTTCGACATACGTGTAGTACTGCACAAACGGCATGATCTGGTTGATCAGGATGTCGCGGCAGATGGGCGAATCATCGTTCCAGTTGTCGCCATCGGAAGCCTGGGCGGCGTAGATATTCCACTCGTTGGCCGGGTAGCGCTCGGCCATGATCTCCTGCATCAGCTTCAACGCACTGGACACGATAGTGCCGCCGGTTTCCCGCGAGTAAAAGAACTCCTCTTCGTCCACTTCCCGGGCGCTGGTGTGATGGCGGATAAACACCACGTCGATCTTGTCGTAGTTCCGCTTCAGAAACAGGTACAGCAGGATGAAGAAGCGCTTGGCGATGTCCTTGGTGGCTTGGGTCATGGAGCCCGACACGTCCATCAGGCAGAACATGACCGCTTTGGAACTCGGGTTGGGTTGCTTCACCAGCAGGTTGTATTTGAGGTCAAAGGTATCAAGAAACGGCACACGGTGAATTCGCGCGCTGAGCTTCTCGATTTCTGCCTCGATTTCCTGGATATCGCCGAAGTTGTCCGGTTCTTCGCGCTTCAAGCGCGCCAACTCTTCCTTGGCCTGTTTCAGTTTGGCGCGGCTGCTGCCCGACAGCGCGATGCGGCGTGCATGGGCCGAGCGCAGGGTGCGGATGATGTTGATCCGTGACGGATTGCCCTCGTTGCTGATCCCGGCGCGCACAGTTTTGAACGTATCGGTGCCGGTCAGGTTGCGTTTGACCAGGTTGGGCAGCTCCAGGTCCTCGAACATGAATTCGAGGAATTCTTCCTGGGTAATCTGGAACACGAACTCATCCATGCCTTCGCCGGAGTTACCGGCTTTGCCCGGCCCCTTGCCGCCGCCGCCACCTTGGGGGCGTTGGATGTGCTCGCCGGTGGTGAACTCCTTGTTGCCGGGGTGCACGACGGTCTGTTTGCCGCCCCGGCCATGGTGCAGCACCGGTTCGTCGATGTCCCGTCCGGGAATGCTGATTTGTTCGCCGTGCTCCATGTCGGTGATGGAGCGGCGGCTGACGGCCTCTTCAACCGCCTTTTTGATGTGGTCACGGTAACGCCGCAGGAAACGCTGGCGGTTTACCGTGCTCTTGTTCTTGCCATTGAGGCGTCGGTCGATCACATAGCTCATGGGGAGCCCTCCGGGCAGCTTCACGTTACAAGCTTCAAGCCGCGAGCTGGAAGCTTAGAGACAAGCGGTAAGCCGCCAGGCCTGGGGCCCGGCAGCATGCGCCCGTCGCTGCCTTACTGTGATTTGCGAACCCGTAGATACCACTCGGAGAGCAGCCGTACCTGTTTGTCGGTGTAGCCGCGCTCGACCATTCGTGTAACGAAGTCGTTGTGTTTTTGCTGGTCCTCTTTGCTGGCCTTGGCGTTGAAGCTGATGACCGGCAGCAGATCCTCGGTGTTGGAGAACATTTTCTTCTCGATAACCACCCGCAGCTTCTCGTAGCTGAGCCAGGTAGGGTTCTTGCCGTTGTTGTTGGCCCGGGCACGCAGTACGAAGTTGACGATTTCGTTGCGGAAATCCTTCGGATTGCTGATGCCGGCTGGTTTCTCGATCTTTTCCAACTCCTCGTTGAGGGCCACGCGGTTGAGGATTTCGCCGGTTTCCGGGTCGCGGTATTCCTGGTCCTGGATCCAGAAGTCGGCGTACAGCACGTAGCGGTCGAAGATGTTCTGGCCGTACTCGCTATAGGACTCCAGGTACGCGGTCTGGATTTCCTTGCCGATAAACTCGATGTAGCGCGGCGCCAGGTATTCCTTGAGGAAGCGCAGGTAGCGTTCGCGGGTTTCCGCCTGGAATTGCTCCTGTTCGATCTGCTGCTCCAGCACATAGAGCAGGTGCACCGGGTTGGCGGCGATCTCGTGCGGGTCGAAGTTGAAGACCTTGGAGAGGATCTTGAACGCGAAACGGGTGGAAAGGCCGTTCATGCCCTCATCCACGCCCGCCGTGTCGCGGTATTCCTGGATCGACTTGGCCTTGGGGTCGGTGTCCTTGAGGTTTTCGCCGTCGTACACGCGCATCTTCGAGTAGATGTTCGAGTTTTCCGGCTCCTTGAGGCGCGAGAGCACGGTGAATTGCGCAAGCATCTTCAGGGTGTCAGGCGCGCAATGGGCCTTGGCCAGCGAGCTGTTGAACAGCAGCTTGTCGTAAATCTTGATCTCGTCGCTGACCCGCAGGCAGTACGGCACCTTGACGATGTAGATCCGGTCGATGAAGGCTTCGTTGTTCTTGTTGTTGCGGAAGGTATGCCATTCCGATTCGTTGGAGTGGGCCAGCAGGATCCCGGTGAACGGAATCGCGCCCAGACCTTCGGTACTGTTGTAGTTGCCTTCCTGGGTTGCGGTCAGCAGTGGGTGCAGCACCTTGATCGGCGCCTTGAACATCTCCACGAATTCCATCAGGCCCTGGTTGGCCCGGCACAGTGCGCCCGAATAGCTGTAGGCGTCGGCGTCGTTCTGCGGGAATTCTTCGAGTTTGCGGATATCGACTTTACCCACCAGGGCCGAAATGTCCTGGTTGTTCTCATCGCCGGGCTCGGTTTTGGCGACGCCGATCTGGTTGAGGATCGACGGGTACAGTTTCACCACGCGGAACTGGCTGATGTCACCGCCGAACTCGGCGAGGCGCTTGGTGGCCCAGGGCGACATGATGGTATTGAGGTAGCGGCGCGGAATGCCGAAGTCCTCTTCGAGGATCGCGCCATCTTCCGTGGCGTTGAACAGGCCCAGTGGCGACTCGAATACCGGCGAGCCCTTGATCGCGTAGAAGGGCACCTTCTCGATCAGTTGTTTGAGTTTTTCAGCCAGGGACGACTTGCCGCCGCCGACCGGGCCGAGCAGGTAGAGGATCTGTTTCTTCTCTTCCAGGCCTTGGGCGGCATGGCGGAAGTAGGAGACGATCTGGTCGATGCATTCTTCCATGCCATGGAAGTCTTCAAAGGCCGGATAGCGGCGAATCACCTTGTTGGAAAATATTCGCGACAAGCGCGAATTGTTGGCGGTTTCCACCAGTTCCGGCTCACCAATTGCCAATAGCAGACGTTCGGCGGCAGACGCGTAGGTGCTGCGGTCCTGCTTGCACAGCTCAAGATACTCTTGCAGCGTGAGCTCTTCCTGCTGTGTGGACGCGAAGCGTTGTTGGAAGTGGCTAAAGATACTCATGACGTCGTCACCTCGCTCGATACGTGGAGCCGACGCCGGATCAATCAGTCGATGCTGGCAGTCATTGGTGATCGCCAATGCCTGTTTTCCCCCCAGAACACCCTCAAACGCTACCGATGACCCGCACGCCGGTGTACCGGCTCTCCCCTGATTCGGATGGCCTGCGCTTAAGGATAGTTCGGAATCCGGGAGTTCAAGGCGCGATGCGCAATTAGTTGGCTGCGCCGTTCGTCAGAAACGGCGCGAGCCCAAGCGTCACGCGGGGTAGCGGGGTGTGAAAAAAATTATTGCGAATCGCCGGAGGCAATTTCTGCAGGATAGGTCGTACGCCACAGCTCAAAGCCGCCGTCCAGGCTATAGACGTCGGAGAAGCCCTGGCTGATCAGGTAGGCGGCCGCACTCTGGCTGGAGTTACCGTGATAGCAGGCCACGATCACCGGTGCGTCGAGGTCGGCGGCGCGGATGAAGTCGGCGATGTTGTGGTTGTCCAGATGCTGCGCGCCGCTGATGTGAGCCGCTGCATAGGTCGGCTGGTCACGGATGTCGACCACCACGGCACCTTGCTCGCGCAGGGCCTGGGCTTGTTCGGGAGGGATACGTTTGAATTCGCTCATGGCGGGCTCCTATGGCTTGGCGGCCGGCAGTGTCACAGAAAGGGGGGATTCACACTGGCAGCTCAGGCGCTCGCCGGTGTCGATGTTCATCAGGGTCATGGCGCCGCCCCACACACAGCCGGTATCGAGGGCGAATACACCCGGCTCGTCGCACTTGCCTTCAAGGGCAGCCCAGTGGCCGAAGATGATTTGCGTGTCGTGGGTCTTGCGCTCCTTGTGGGCAAACCAGGGCTTGTAGCCAGGCAGCGCGGTGTCGGCGCCTTCCTTGCTTTTGAGGTCCAGTTTGCCATCGGCGGTGCAAAAGCGCATGCGCGTGAAGTAGTTGGTGATCACGCGCAGGCGGGCCACGCCGGTAAGGTCGCTGTCCCACTTGATGGGCTCATTGCCATACATGCCGTCGAGGTAGGCGGTGTAGAGGCTGTCATCGGCCAGTGCGCTTTCCACTTCAGCGGCACACTTGAGGGCTTTCTTCAGTGTCCATTGGGGTGGGATGCCAGCATGGACCAAAGCCATGTTGCGGCCTTCGTCGTAATGCATGAGCTTTTGCCTGCGCAGCCAATCCAGCAGTTGCGCGCGATCCGGCGCTTCAAGGATTTCGCGCAGGGTGTCACTTTTTTTCAGGCGTTCGATGTTGTTGCCGGCGGCTAACAAGTGCAGATCATGGTTGCCCAGTACACACACCAGGGAATCGCGCAGGCCATACAGAAAGCGCAGGGTTTCCAGGGACTCGGGGCCGCGATTGACCAGGTCACCCACCAGCCACAGGCGATCGCTTGCCGGGTTGAAGGCAACCCGCTCCAGCAGGCACTTGAGGGGTTTCAGGCAGCCTTGCAGGTCGCCGACGGCGTACGTCGCCATCAGTGCAGGGCTCCAGGCACGGCGAGGCGGAAGGGCGCGATGATGGCGTCGAACAATTTGCCGTCGGTGGCTTTCATCTGATACGAGCCTTGCATGGTGCCGACTTTGGAGGTCATCACCGTGCCGCTGCTGTAGGTATGGCTGGCGCCGATGTCGATCAATGGTTGCTGGCCAACCACACCGGCGCCGCGCACTTCCTCAACCTGACCGTCACCGTCGGTGATCACCCAGTGGCGCGACAGCAACTTGGCCGGCACCTGCCCGTTGTTCTTCACCGTGATGGTGTAGGCAAAGGCGAAACGGTTATGTTCGGGTTGCGATTGGTCAGCAAGAAAGCGGGTGACGACGCTGACGTCGATCTGGTAGCGAGGATCGGACATGCAAGAGGCCTTAAAAGCAAAAGCGGAGGACAGCAGATGCGGATCAGTCTAGGCCATCAGCAGGGCACTAGGCCAGACATGCTGTCTGGCCCATGCACGGCAGGCTTCAGTCTGCGGTGGGCGCAGGCTGGATGGCAAGCTGGTCGGCCAGGCGCACGAACGCGGCCAGGTCCAGTTGCTCGGGGCGCAGGCTGCCATCGACGCCGGCCGCTTCGATCTCAGCGTTGCTCAGCAGCGCCTTGAGCGTGTTGCGCAGGGTTTTGCGGCGCTGGTTGAATGCTTCGCGCACCACCCGCTCCAGTAACTTGTGGTCCTTGGCCGGGTGCGGCAGTACGGCGTGAGGCACCAGGCGCACGATGGCCGAGTCGACCTTCGGCGGCGGACTAAACGCGCCAGGGCCAACGTTGAACAGGTGTTCCACACGGCAATGGTACTGAACCATGATCGACAGGCGGCCCCAATCACCACCACCAGGGCCCGCCGCCAAACGCTCAACCACTTCTTTTTGCAGCATGAAGTGCATGTCGCGGATGATCCCGGCGTTGTTCAGCAGGTGGAAAATCAGCGGTGTGGAGATGTTGTAAGGCAGGTTACCGACCACCCGCAGGGTGTTGGGCGCGGCATTGAGGCTGTTGAAGTCGAACTTCAGCGCATCGCCTTGGTGCAGGTTGAAGTTGGACTTGCCCGCAAACTGCTGGTTGAGGATCGGGATCAGGTCCTTGTCCAGTTCAACCACGTCCAGTTGACCGCCACTGGCCAGCAGGCCTTGGGTCAATGCACCCTGGCCCGGGCCGATTTCCAGCAGGCGGTCTTCAGGTTTGGCATGGATGGAGCGCAGAATGCGGTCGATCACGCCAGCGTCGTGCAGGAAGTTCTGTCCGAAGCGCTTGCGCGCCCGGTGTTGGTAATGCTCGGTCATATACGGGTCTCGGCCATCTGATAGGCGGTTTCCAGGGCCACGTGCAGGCTGCCGGTATCGATCTTGCCACTGCCCGCCAGGTCCAGGGCCGTGCCATGGTCGACGGAGGTGCGGATGATCGGCAGGCCCAGAGTCACGTTGACTGCGGCGCCGAAGCCTTTGTATTTCAGCACGGGCAGCCCCTGGTCATGGTACATCGCCAGCACTGCGTCGCAGTGCTCCAGATATTTGGGGGTAAACAGAGTGTCCGCAGGCAGTGGGCCACGCAGGTCCATGCCTTCTTGGCGCAGACGCTCTAATGTCGGTTCAATGATGTCGATTTCTTCATGGCCCAAATGGCCGCCTTCACCGGCGTGCGGGTTAAGCCCGCAGACCAGGATTCGGGGTTGGGCAATGCCGAATTTTTGTTGCAGGTCGGTGTACAGGATGCGCGTGACGCGCTCTACGCGCTCGGCGGTGATGGCGTCGGCGATATCGCGCAGCGGCAGGTGCGTGGTCACCAGGGCCACGCGCAGGCCGCGTGTGGCAAGCATCATCACGACTTGAGCCGTGTGGGTCAGTTCGGCAAGGAACTCGGTATGGCCGGAAAAGGCGATGCCGGAGTCGTTGATGACACCTTTGTGCACAGGGGCGGTGATCATGCCGGCGAAGTCGCCGTCGATACAGCCTTGGCCGGCACGGGTCAGGGTTTCCAGCACAAACGCCGCATTGGCCTTGTTCAGTTGCCCGGCAACGACCTTGGCCGCAAGGGGGGTATCCCACACATACAGGCTGCCTGCGGGGGCCGGCAGGTCTGGCCAATGGCCCGGCGCCACGTCCAGCAAACTGACGGCCACGCCCAGCTGCGCGGCCCGCTCAAGGAGCAGGTCGCGGCTGGTAATGGCAATCAGGGGGTGTGGCTGGGGTTGCGAGGCGAGGAGCAGGCACAGGTCTGGACCAATGCCGGCCGGCTCGCCGGGTGTGACCGCGAAACGCTGTGGTTTCACTTCGGTGCCTGGTCGGTGCCTGTTTGCTCGGCGCCTGGCAGCTTGTTTTCCACATAGGCTTCGTCACGGATCTGACGCAACCAGGTTTGCAGCTCTTCGTCGTACTTGCGGTTACGCAATACGCTCAGGGCCTGTTGCTCGCGGGCTTGGGTGGTGTTGTCGGTCGCGCGGCGGCCAAGAACTTCCAGTACATGCCAGCCATATTGAGTCTTGAACGGCTTGGACAAAACGCCTTGCGGGGTCTTGGCCATCACGTCCTGGAACTCCGGCACCAGCGCTTTCGGGTCAATCCAGTTCAGGTCGCCACCGTTGAGGGCCGAACCCGGGTCTTCCGAGAAGCTCTTGGCCAAGGTGGCGAAGTCTTCACCGCCTTCAATGCGGTCATAGATCTTCTGGGCCAGTTCCTTGGTTTGCGCCTCGGTACGGATTTCGCTTGGTTTGACCAGGATGTGACGAACATGCACTTCGTCTTTCAGCGAGGTCTCGCCGCCGCGTTTTCCCAGCAACTTGAGGATGATGAAGCCGCCCGGTGTGCGTGCTGGCTGGGAAATTTCACCCGGCTGCATGGCGCTCAGTTCACGGTCAAACGGAGGTGGCAATTGAGCGGCTTTACGCCAGCCCATGTCACCGCCGTCCAGGGCGTTGTCGCTGCCGGAGACGGCAATTGCCGTCTGGGCAAAGTCAGCGCCGGCTTTCAAACGGTCATAAACGGCCTGAGTCTTTGCGGCGGCGGCATTGAGCTGCTCGGCGTTGGCGCTGTCCGGTGTCGGGATCAGGATGTTGGCCAGGTGCAGTTCTTCGGAGAGCTGCATCTTGCCCAGGTCCGACGCCAGGAAGTTTTTCACTTCCTGCTCGGACACCTGAACCCGCTCGGCCACACGGCGCTGACGCACACGGCTGATGATCATTTCACGCTTGATCTGGTCACGGGCGTCCTCATAGGACAGGCCGTCGTGGGCCAGAGCGGCTTTGAACTGGTCAATGCTCATGTTGTTGCGCTGAGCGATGGTGCCTACTGCCTGGTTGAGTTCTTCGTCCGAAATACGGATGCCGGAACGATCGCCGATCTGCAGTTGCAGGTTTTCGACGATCAGGCGTTCCAGTACCTGTGGATCGAGCACGCTGGTCGGCGGCACGCCGCCACCACGTTTGGCGATGGTCTGCTGAACTTCCTTGACCCGTTGGTCGAGTTGGCTCTGCATGATCACGTCGTTATCGACAATGGCCACAACTTTGTCCAGCTGTTGAACCGCAGCCTGTGCCGATGCGGCCCCCAGGAACAGCGCGCCCAATACTAGCGGGCGCACGCAATCAGAAAGCTTGGTCTTCACGTTCACGATAACCTTCAATGCCTTTGTCGAGGAAGCTCTCTACCTTGGCGCCGGTCAGGCCGCCGAGTCCTTTAAGGACGATCTGGAAGAAGAGCCCGTGGTCACCCTTTTCGTTCAGCGGGGCGATCTGAGTGTATTCGTCGTTGGAAACCCAGTAACGGTTGATCACACGCAGTTTCCAGCAGCAGTTGTCGTACTCGAAACCACCGAAGGCTTCCAAAGTGCGGTTGCGGGCATAGTCATACTGCCAGCGGGTGATCAGGTTCCACTGGGGAATGATCGGCCACATCATCGAGAAGTCGTGTTGCTGGATTTTGTAGTAATCCTTCACGTAGTTAGCGTCGCCAGGCTGACCGAAGTCACCGCCAAACTGGTATTTACCGGTCAACTGGTTATAAACCACTTGGTCGTTGCGATAGCGATAACCGAGGTTAACAACCTTGTTCGGGTTGTCTTCCGGCTGGTAGTGGAACATTGCGCTGCCGGAACGTGGGGAACGGCTCTCCGGGTCCCAGTTGTAGTCGGCAGTAGCGCGCCAGTCATGGTTGAAGCGGTATTCGTATTCCAAGGCGATTGGCGAAACGTTCGAGTGAGCGTCATCACGTGTCTTGGCATCGATACCAGGCAGTTGCACTGCACGATCTTTGAAATATACCGCCTGGCCGATGGATGCCCGTTGGCGTTCGAAGCCATTCTCTTGAATCCAGCGGCTGGTCAAGCCAAACGACAGCTTGTTCTCGTCGCCGATACGGTCCGAGCCGGAGAAACGGTTATCCCGGAACAGCGAGGAGTAGCTGAACGTGTTTTCGCTGGTGTCGAATACCGGAATGTTTTTCTGGTCTGTCTCTGGAACGTAGAGATAGAACATGCGCGGTTCAAGGGTCTGGCGATAGTTTTCGCCGAACCATTGGGTATTGCGGTCGAAGTACAGGCCGCTGTCGATGCTGGCGATAGGGACTGCGCGATCCTGTGAACTGTTGAAGGTCTCACCCAATGGCGCGGCAGCGGCGCGATTGTTCAGCAGATCATTTTTGCCTGTGCTGTCCAGGTCAAGATCGTACTTGGTGTAAACGTACTTGAGCTTCGGCGTGATGTACCCATAGGTTGCAGTCATCGGCAGGGACATGCTTGGTGCCAGGTTCAGGCGCGTACCGTTGGCGCGGTTTAAGCCCAATACGTAAGTGTCCAGACGGCGCGTTCCAGCTTCACCGGTTAGAGGATTGAACGGGCCACCGTCTTTTTCCGTGTAGTTGCCGGTCTGAAGATCCCGGTCAAAGCGCACTGCCTCGGTCTCGTAGGCAAAGTCCACGCCGCCCGGGTGGTAAGGCAGCGTACCGTTGAAGGTCAGCTGCGGCAGCCGGTCATATGGAGTGATCTGCGAAACGGTCGCCAGTTGATAAGACTGGACGTTCAAGCGCGCCTGATAGGAGTCGCCGCGATAGGTCAAGGCGCCCTGTTGGTTCACGAAGTCCTGAGCTTTAACACCTTCCTGGTTGGTCTTCAGATCCTGGTAGAAGTACGGATCGCTGATCTTGGTGTAGTCGACCAGGGTCGTCAGTCGCGAATCCAGCCCACCTTTATGCTGCCAGTTGAGCATATAGCGGGTTTTTTCGTAGTCGCTCTGCTTTTTGCGTTCGTCGCTGTCGTCATTCAGGTACGCGCCGCCAAACTGACCTTCGCTGGACTTGGTGAGGTAGCGGAATTCGCCTTCCATCATCAAACCGCGTTTGGTCATGTATTGCGGGTACAACGTGGCGTCGTAGTTCGGCGCCAGGTTGAAGTAATACGGCGTAATCAGGGTAAAGCCAGTTTCCCCACCGGTGCTGAAGCTCGGCGGCAGGAAGCCGGATTGACGACGGTTGTCGATCGGGAAATAGATGTACGGGGTGTACAGGATCGGGATGTTCTTGATCCGCAACGTCGCGTTGGTCGCCGTACCGAAACCGGTGGCCGGGTTCAACGTGATGTTGTTGCCCTTGAGCTGCCAGGCGTTGCTGTCCGGCTCGCAGGTGGTGTACGTACCGTCTTTAAGACGGATGATCGCGTTCTCGGCACGCTTGGCGTACAGCGCGTTACCGCGGATGCGCGACTTGTGCAGCACGTATTCGGCGTTGTCGATCTGAGCGGCGCCGGTGTCGAGCTGGACCTCTGCGTGGTCGCCCACGATCAGGGCACCGTTGTCGCGCAGACGAACGTCGCCATTCAGCTCGCCACGGTTCTCGGCCTGATACAGACTGGCTTCCTGAGCCTCCATCTGCATGCTGCCCTGGCGCATGACGACGTCACCGGCCAGGGTTGCGACTTGTTGTTCCTGCTCGTAGCGAGAGGCCTTGGCACCGATGAAGGTCGGCGTATCGCTTTTGTCCGTCTTGTCGTTCATGCCAGGACGGGTCGGCTCGATGTACGCGCCGGAGCAATACGGACCGGTTTCGGCCAGTTGGGCCGCGGTCAGCTTCTCGCGAGGCACCCAGTCCAGGTGGCTGTAGTCGGCGCTGCGCGAGCGCAGGCCACGGCCCTTGGCTTCGGTGACCAGCGCGGTCTTCGGTTCAGCGTCGCCGCTGCCGCCAGCGTCGGCTTGCGCCGTGCTGCCAGCCGGGCTGACGGCTGCGCCGTCATGCACCGGGCGCGGTGGCAATGGGGCTGCGGCGGTTTTCGGCGCGCAATCCCAGGCACCCGAAGCAGAGACTGAGCAGTCATACTGTTCCGCGGCGACCACGAATGAGGTGGCGAAAGGTTGCATGGCCAGCAGACTGCCGGTTACCAGCAACGGAAATTTTCTACGAAACGCGGGGGATTTCAATGCCATCTTATTAGTCCGGGCTTCCTGCGTGCCATCTGCCCGCGGTTTGGGCCGCACGCCTCTCGATGGTCTGAAAAAGATGCGTGATAATAAAGCATGACCCGCTTGACGGCTAGCGCCGTCGGAGACCCTTGTAATGCCCGAGCAAGATCTACGTTTACAACAGCTGAAAGTATGGCTGGATGAGCAGTTGCCAATCCTTTTCAACGCTCAGGATTGGGGTGTCGTACCTCCGGCCACATTGACCGCGGCCAGCAGCGACGCGAGTTTCAGGCGTTACTTCCGTTGGGAAGGCGGCGGTCGAACATTCGTCGTTATGGACGCGCCACCGCCCCAGGAAAACTGCAAACCTTTCGTCGATATCGCTGATTTACTCGCGAAATCGGGAATTAATGTGCCAAAAATTTATGCAGAAGATCTGCCGCGCGGCTTTCTTTTGCTCAATGACCTGGGCAGAAAAACCTATCTGGACGTGATTGACGAGCAAAACGCCGATCAATTGTTTGCCGATGCCATCGACGCGCTGCTGGCTTTTCAGCAGTTGCCGATGGACGCGCCGCTGCCCAGCTATGACGTCGCCTTGTTGCGCCGCGAGCTGGAATTGTTTCCGGAGTGGTACGTTCGTCGGCATTTGGGTATCGAATTCGACGCCCGGCAGCAAGCCTTGTGGCAGCGCGTCAGCGCTCACTTGATCGACAGCGCCCTGGCCCAGCCCAACGTGCTGGTGCATCGCGACTATATGCCACGCAACCTGATGATCAGCACGCCGAACCCAGGTGTGCTGGATTTCCAGGACGCGGTCTACGGCCCGGTGACCTACGACATCACCTGCCTGTTCAAGGATGCGTTCCTCAGCTGGCCCAAGGCGCGCGTGCGCGAATGGCAGCGTGGTTACTGGGAGCGTGCCGGGCAGTTGGGCATCCCGGTGCAGGGCGATTTTCAGGCGTTCCTGCGGGCCAGTGACCTGATGGGGGTGCAGCGCCACCTCAAGGTGATCGGCATCTTCGCGCGCATCTGCCATCGCGACGGCAAGCCGCGCTACCTGGCGGACGTGCCGCGCTTCTTTGCTTATATAGAAGCGGTACTGGCCGACCGGCCTGAACTGGATGAACTGGGTGAGTTGCTGGCCAGCCTGCGCGAGCCGGCCGAGGCGGGTGTATGAAGGCGATGATCCTGGCGGCGGGCAAAGGCGAGCGCATGCGTCCGCTCACGCTGCACACGCCCAAGCCTTTGGTGCAGGCGGGCGGCAAGCGGCTGATCGAGTATCACCTTGAAGCGCTGGCCAAGGCCGGCTTCACCGATATCGTCATTAACCATGCGTGGCTCGGGCAGCAGATCGAAAGCTACCTGGGCGACGGCGCGCAGTTTGGTCTGCGCATTCAGTACTCGGCCGAAGGCGAGCCGCTGGAAACCGGCGGCGGTATTTTCAAGGCACTGCCACTGCTGGGCGATGAGCCTTTCCTTCTGGTCAACGGTGACATCTGGACCGACTTCGACTTCGCCAGCCTGCGCAAGAAGCCGCTGCAAGGGCTTGCCCACTTGGTGATGGTCGACAGGCCTGACCATGCCCCTGCGGGCGGCGACTTCTATTTGAGCGACGGCGTGCTTCATGATGCCGCGCCCGGTGCCGATAACCTGACCTTCAGTGGCATTTCAGTGCTCGACCCTCAGCTGTTCGCGGGTTGCAGCGCCGGGGCCTTCAAACTGGCGCCGCTGTTGCGGGAGGCCATGGCCAAAGGACGGGTTACGGGGGAACACATGACGGGACGCTGGATTGATGTCGGCACGCTGGAACGCCTGGCGCAGGTCGAGACCTTGCTGACTGCGGAGCAATAAGATGTTGTGGCCAGGGACACTGATCGGTGCCGGGGCTGGCTTTGCCATTGCCAGTATTCCGGGGGCCTTGTTGGGCGCATTGCTGGGGCAGGCACTGGACCGCCGCCTGCAGTTGCACAGTTGGGCGCAATTGCGTGAACGCCTGGGCGGGCGCCCGGCGTTGCGCAACGACGAGCTGCTGTTTGTGTTGTTGGGGCGCCTGGCCAAAAGCAATGGCCGGGTCGTGGATGGGCATATCCAGCAGGCGCGCCTGGAAATGCGCGCGCTGGACATGAGCGAACACGCCCGGCGCCGGGCAATTACCGCGTTCAATCGCGGCAAGTCCGGTTCCGACCGGGTGCGCACGTATCTGCGCGTACTCAAGGCGCAGCCGCATGCGGCGGAAGGCGTGTTGCGTGCGTGCTGGCGAATGGCCTGGGCGGATGGCAGGGCAGATGAGGCCGAGCGCGACCTGATCGATCAATGGGGCAGGTGGCTGGGCTGGACCCCGCAACAGTTGCACGCGCTGGCCTGCGACTACGCGCCGGAACGCAAGCCCTTGGTCAGCCGCAGCGGCGCCTATCAGGAGGCGTTGCGGATTCTTGGCGTAACCGCCACCAGCGAACCGTCGGCGATCAAGCGTGCCTATCGTCGCCTGCTCAGTCGCCACCACCCGGACAAGATCGCCGGCACCGGCGCCAGCCCCGCGCAAGTGCGCGAGGCGACCGAGCGAACCCGCGAGCTGCATAACGCCTACGCGCTGATTCGCGAGCGGCGGGATTTCAGATAGCCAGCATTTTTTGGAAGTGTGCACCCAATCCATTGTGGGAGCGGGTTTGCTCGCGAGTCAGCCGATGCATCTGTTGACTGACATAGCCTATTCGCGAGCAAGCCCGCTCCCACATCAGGCCTACGGTGCTTTCGAGATAGGCGGTCAGCGCTATTTCGGCTCCGGGCTCAGCCACCCGCGCACCCGCCGATACAACTGCTCTTGCTCGGCCGAGCTATTGCCGGGCAGGGTTTTCAGTGACACCTGTTTGTAGCCGTCATTCTTCGTGCGCTTGGCGGCTTGCACGCGCTCCAGCGCATTTTTGCGTTCTTGGGCGCTGTCCTGGTAGAAAACGTCCGCTGTAGGCACTTTCAGCGTTGGGGCCAGTTGTTGCAGATTCGGTTGCCGACCCGTAGGTGTCTTGCCAGCCACCATCACCAACTTTTGCACTTGGGACGGCTGCTTCTCGCTCAGGTAACGCGCGGCCCACCAGGCGCCGGTGCCATGGCCAAGCAACACCACGCTGCGCGCGCTCTGGGTTTGGGCAAAGGCGACGGCGGCGTCGATACGATCAAAGATGCGCTTGGCGTCGGTTTTTTCCTGCTGCTCCGCACCGGGCACCACCGCCGGGTCCGTCCCTTCAGCTTCGGCGCTGGCGGCTTGTTCGATGGGTTTGGCGGCGGTGCTGCCTTCTTTGCTGCTGGTGTCGACCGCTGCCTTGGGGGCTTCCATGACCCGCGGCGGCAAGGTGTCCAGGTTCACGTCCGGTAATGAAAGGCTGAGGGTGCCCCAATCGGCGTCCGGTAATTTACTGCGCAAAGGCGCAATTGCTTGCGGCCAGTCAGCACTTTCCCCGGCGCCAGGCACGATAATCACCACGCCTTGGGGTTCGGCGCTGTTGGCCGGTTTCCACAGGGCCAGGAATGAATCGCTGCCGGCCTGCAACTGCTGCTGCTCTTGTTGCGGAAGTTGCCGCTCAAGGGCGTTGGCCTCTTCCTGGCTGCGCTCGGGCAGAGGTTGGCGTTCAACCGGTTTTTCGGCAGCGGGCGCAGGTGCGTCGGCGGCCTGAACAGAAAAGGCGCTGGTAAATAGCAGCGACAGGCACAATGCTGGCAGTGCCGAACGGTGGAGAAAGAGCATCGTTAATTCCCGGCCAGAAGTCATTCCAGCAGCCTAATGGGTTGGTCAGTGTTTGTCAGTGATGTGAGACGTGGATCATGGGTTTTCGCTGTCTGCTGGTTATCGGCTGTTGGTGCTTTGCCTTGATGGCAAGTGCCGCGCCTGCGCCTGCTGCACCACAGGCGCAACTGAATGCACAACAGCGGGAGTGGCTCGCCCAGCATCCGGAGTTGCGCGTGGGCCTGGTATTGCAGGCGCCTTACGCGCAATACGACCGGCGCTTGCAGCGGTTGTCCGGGGCCAATGTCGAGTTGATGCATTGGTTGGCCAAGGCGCTGAACATTGAGCTGACCTGGCGCAATTTCCCCACCCAAGAGCAATTGGAAGCCGCCGTGCGTGACGGCGAAGTGGATATCGCCCCCGGCCTGCAGCAAACCCCTGCGAGCCTTCGCCTGTGGTTATTCACCGACCCGTATATGCGCGTGCCCCAGCATATCGTCGGTGTCCGCGAAGGCGGCGGCGCCGTGGAGCTGGAAAAACTCGATGAGCAATCCCGCGTTGCCGTGCGCATGCCCAGCGCCGTGGCGGACTACCTGCGCAGCAATTATCCCAACCTGAATCTGCAAGGCGTGCCCATGGAGCGTCAGGCCTTGCAGTTGCTGGTCAGCCAGCAGGCGCGTTATGCCGTGGTGGATGAGGCACAGTTGAGCCGGTTGTCCGGCGAGGCGGAGTTTGCCGGGTTGGCCGTGGTGGGGGATATCGGCTTGCCGCAATTGCTGCGTGTGGCCACCCGCCGTGAATGGCCGGAACTGGCGACCATCATGCAAAGCGCCTTGCGCGCGATACCCGCCCGCGATCTGGATCAACTGCATAGCCGCTGGTTGCAACCCAAGTACCCACAGTTGTCGGAGTCACCCGCCTTCTGGAAAAACCTCAGCCTGCTCTTGGGGTTGTTCCTGATCGCCAGTCTTGCCGTGGTGGTCTGGCAGCGTCGCCAGCAACGTGGGCTGGAACAGCACCTGCTGGCGGCTAGGGAAGAAAGTGCCGCGCGCGCCGCCAGTGCCGAAGCCTTGCGGTTGACGCAGTTTTCCATCGATCAAAGTACGGTCGGTATCCTGTGGGTCAATTGGGACAGCCATGTGCGCTACGCCAACCTCGCCGCCGAAACCATGCTCGGTTATGGCGCCGGTGCATTGATCGAGCGACCGCTGATCGATTTTGACCCGACGTTGAACATGGACCGCTGGCTCAACCTGTGGAAACGCGCCCGCGCCAGCGAAGAAGGCCCGCAAAACTTTGCAGCCGATTGTGTGCGCGCAGACGGCACGATCCTCCCCGCTGATGTGTCCTTGAGCTTTCTGCGCTTTGCCGATGGCGAATACCTGGTCGTGTATCTCAGTGACGTGACCGAGCGCCGCCGTTATGTGGCCGCCTTGTTGCAAAGCGAGGCACAGTTGCGCGAATTGTCCGCCCACCTGGAAACCGTGCGCGAAGAAGAAAAGGCCCGTATCGCCCGCGAAGTGCACGACGAACTCGGGCAGATGCTCACGGTGCTCAAGCTGGAAACCTCGATGTGCGAGCTGGCCTATGCGCAATTGGATCCGGGCTTGAACGAGCGCCTCAACAGCATGAAGCGCCTGATCGCCCAGCTGTTCCAACTGGTGCGCGACGTGGCAACCGCATTGCGCCCGCCGATTCTCGACGCGGGTATCGCCTCGGCCATCGAGTGGCAAGCCCGCCGCTTTGAAGCCCGTACGCAAATCCCCTGCCTGGTACAAGTCCCGGACAACCTGCCCGCCCTGAGCGACGCCAAGGCCATCGGCCTGTTCCGCATCCTGCAGGAGGCGTTGACCAATGTGATGCGCCATGCCCAGGCGCATACTGTCGAGCTGACCCTGGTGGTTGAGGGCGGCGACTTGCAGTTGACCATCAGCGATGACGGCGTCGGCTTCGTTGAGTCCCAGGGCCGGCCCGTGTCCTTTGGCGTAGTGGGTATGCGCGAGCGGGTGTTGATGATGGGCGGGCAACTGAGCCTGCACAGCGAGCCGGGGGAGGGCACCACCTTGAGTGTCAGGGTGCCGTTGGATGCATAACGCTAAGAGGAAACCCCTGTGATTCGTGTATTGGTAGCCGAAGACCACACCATCGTCCGTGAAGGCATCAAGCAATTGATCGGCCTGGCCAAAGACCTGCAAGTAGTGGGCGAGGCGAGTAACGGCGAGCAGTTGCTGGAGACTTTGCGCCACGTGGCGTGCGAAGTTGTGTTGCTGGATATCTCGATGCCCGGTGTGAATGGGCTGGAGGCCATTGCGCGCATCCGTGCACTGAATAACCCGCCGGCGATCCTGGTGTTGTCCATGCACGATGAAGCGCAAATGGCCGCCCGCGCCTTGAAAGTCGGTGCGGCGGGGTATGCGACCAAAGACAGCGACCCGGCCCTGTTGCTGACGGCGATTCGCAAAGTCGCGGCGGGCGGGCGCTATATCGACCCGGACCTGGCTGACCGCATGGTGTTTGAAGTCGGCTTGACGGACGCGCGGCCGCTGCATTCGCTGCTCTCGGAGCGCGAGTTTTCGGTGTTCGAACGCCTCGCCCAGGGCGCCAACGTCAATGACATCGCCCAGCAACTGGCGCTGAGCAGCAAGACCATCAGCACCCACAAGGCGCGCCTGATGCAAAAGCTGAATATCACGTCCCTGGCCGAATTGGTGAAGTACGCCATGGAACATAAGCTGTTGTGACGACATGCCTGTTTACGACCTCCCGCGTGTCCTGCCAGGGCCATTCCCGGCGCGCGGGGCGCTGACACTGTTCCATCCCCGCCATCGTTGTAGGGCGATCCTTACCCCCAGCCTTCCATCCGGCTGATGCAATTCTCTCCTGGCCCCCGATTTCCGCGGCCTCGCGCCTGGACTACGCTTGTGCCACAGCAGTCCAAAATACAAAGGTGCGGGTATGAGCGAGGTGGATTCAAATGATGTGCTGGTCAGCTTTCGTGGCGTGCAGAAGAGCTACGACGGCGAGAACCTGATCGTCAAAGACCTCAACCTGGAGATTCGCAAGGGCGAGTTCCTCACCCTGCTCGGGCCATCGGGCTCGGGCAAGACCACCAGCCTGATGATGCTTGCCGGTTTCGAGACGCCGACCGCCGGCGAAATCCTGCTGGCCGGGCGCGCGATCAACAACGTGCCGCCGCACAAGCGCGACATCGGCATGGTGTTCCAGAACTATGCATTGTTCCCGCACATGACCGTCGCCGAAAACCTGGCGTTTCCCTTGTCGGTGCGCGGCTTGAGCAAGACCGATATCAGCGAGCGGGTCAAACGTGTGTTGAGCATGGTCCAGCTCGATGCCTTCGCCCAGCGCTATCCGGCGCAACTCTCCGGGGGGCAGCAACAGCGTGTGGCCCTGGCCCGGGCGCTGGTGTTCGAACCGCAGCTGGTGCTGATGGACGAACCCCTCGGCGCACTCGACAAACAACTGCGCGAGCACATGCAGATGGAGATCAAACACCTGCACCAGCGTCTCGGTGTGACGGTGGTGTACGTGACCCACGACCAGGGCGAAGCCTTGACCATGTCCGACCGCGTGGCGGTGTTCCACCAAGGCGAAATCCAGCAGATCGCCGCGCCGCGCACCTTGTACGAAGAGCCTAAAAACACCTTCGTCGCCAACTTCATCGGTGAGAACAACCGCCTCAACGGGCGCCTGCACAGCCACAGCGGCGAGCGTTGCGTGGTGGAGCTGGCGCGGGGCGAAAAGGTCGAGGCGCTCGCGGTGAATGTCGGCCAGATCGGCGGCCCGGTGACCCTGTCGGTGCGCCCGGAGCGCGTGAGCCTCAACGGCTCCAGCGAAAGCTGCGTCAACCGTTTCTCTGGTCGTGTGGCGGAGTTTATCTACCTGGGCGACCACGTGCGTGTGCGCCTGGAGGTTTGCGGCAAGGCCGATTTTTTTGTGAAACAACCGATTGCCGAGCTGGACCCGGCCCTGGCGGTCGGCGACGTGGTACCGATTGGCTGGCAAGTCGAGCACGTTCGCGCACTCGACCCACTTCTAGAGGCGAATTAATCGCCCCATGGCTTCACCAACCCTGCACGTGGAGAGAACAACAATGTTGAGATCCCTTAAATATTCCGCCCTGGTTTTAGGCCTGATGGGCGCGACACAGGCCATGGCAGGCCCGGACCTGACGGTCGTGTCCTTTGGTGGCGCGAACAAGGCGGCCCAGGTCAAGGCTTTCTACGCGCCGTGGGAAAGCGCGGGCAACGGCAAGATCGTCGCGGGTGAGTACAACGGTGAAATGGCCAAGGTCAAAGCCATGGTCGACACCAAGAGCGTGTCCTGGGACCTGGTGGAAGTGGAGTCGCCGGAACTGTCCCGTGGCTGCGACGAAGACATGTTCGAGCCGCTCGACCCCAAACTGTTCGGCAATACGGCGGACTACGTGAAGGGCGCGATTCAGCCCTGCGGCGTGGGCTTCTTTGTGTGGTCCACCGTGCTGGCCTACAACGCCGACAAGCTGACCAGCGCACCGACCAGTTGGGCGGATTTCTGGGACACCAAGAAATTCCCTGGAAAGCGCGGCTTGCGTAAGGGCGCCAAGTACACCCTGGAATTCGCCTTGATGGCTGACGGCGTGGCCCCCAAGGACGTGTACAAAGTGCTGGCCGGCAAAGATGGCCAGGACCGTGCATTCAAGAAGCTGGATGAACTCAAACCGTCGATCCAATGGTGGGAAGCTGGCGCACAACCGCCACAGTACCTCGCTTCTGGCGACGTGGTGATGAGCTCTGCCTACAACGGGCGCATCGCCGCCGTGCAAAAAGAGAGCAACCTGAAAGTGGTCTGGAACGGCGGCATCTACGACTTCGATGCGTGGGCCATCCCTAAAGGCTTGGCCAAGGACCGCGCGGAAGCCGCGAAGAAGTTCATCGCCTTCTCGGTGCAGCCGCAACAGCAGAAGACCTATTCGGAAAACATCGCCTACGGCCCGGCCAACACCCAGGCTGTGCCGTTGCTGGCCAAGGATGTGTTGAAGGATATGCCGACCACTCCGGAAAACATTGCCAACCAGGTGCAGATCGACGTGAGTTTCTGGGCGGATAACGGCGAGCAATTGGAGCAGCGCTTCAATTCGTGGGCGGCTAAGTAACCCGCAATACCGCTAAATCCTTGTGCGAACCGGTAAGTGTGGGAGCGGGCTTGCTCGCGAATGCGATGTGACAGTCAGCGCGTGAAGAGACTGATCCACCGTATTCGCGAGCAAGCCCGCTCCCACACAGCCCGGCTCCCATTGGGGGCCTGTTGTGTTGGGCCGAGCGCATTCATTTTTAAGTTCCGGAGTTTGCCATGGTTATCGCCATTCCCAGCCCCACCCTCAAGCAGCGCCTGGCGCGTGCCGAGCGGCTCAACCGCTGGAAGGCCCAAGCGTTGATTGCGCCATTGGTGCTGTTTTTGCTGCTGGTGTTCCTGGTGCCGATCGTTGCGCTGCTTTACAAAAGCGTCGGCAACCCGGAAGTGGTGGGTGGTTTACCGCGCACCGTGGTGGCGGTAAAGACCTGGGATGGTCGTGGTCTGCCGGGTGAGCCGGTGTATCAGGCCCTCAGCGAAGACCTGGGCGAAGCGCGTAAAAACCAGACACTGGGCGACCTGTCCAAACGCTTGAACATGGAACTGGCCGGCTATCGCAGCCTGCTGACCAAAACCGCGCGGGCGCTGCCGTTTACCGAAGCGCCCGCCTCTTATAAACAGGCGCTGGAAACCCTCGACGAGCGCTGGGGCGATCCGGCGTACTGGCAGGCAATCCGGCGCAATACCAGCAGCCTTACGCCTTACTACCTGCTGGCGGCCGTCGATCACCGCATCGATGACCTCGGCGAAGTGGCCCCGGCAACGCCGGACCAGGCGATCTACCTGGACATCTTCGCCCGCACGTTCTGGATGGGCCTGGTGATTACCTTCATCTGCCTGCTGCTGGCGTACCCATTGGCCTACTTGCTGGCCAACCTGCCGGCACGCAAAAGCAACCTGTTGATGATCCTGGTGTTGCTGCCGTTCTGGACCTCGATCCTGGTGCGCGTGGCAGCGTGGATTGTGTTGCTGCAATCCGGTGGGCTGATCAACAGCGCGCTGATGAGTGTGGGCCTGATCGATAAACCGTTGGAATTGGTCTTCAACCGCACCGGCGTGTACATCTCCATGGTGCATATCCTGCTGCCGTTCATGATCCTGCCGATCTACAGCGTGATGAAAGGCATCTCGCCCACGTATATGCGGGCGGCGATCTCGCTGGGATGCCACCCGTTCGCCAGCTTCTGGCGCGTGTACTTCCCGCAGACCTATGCCGGTGTCGGCGCCGGTTGCCTGCTGGTGTTCATCCTGGCGATTGGTTACTACATCACGCCGGCGCTGCTGGGCAGCCCGAACGACCAGATGGTCAGCTACTTTGTGGCCTTCTACACCAACACCAGCATCAACTGGGGCATGGCCACGGCGTTGGGCGGCTTACTGCTGCTGGCGACCGTGCTGCTGTACCTGATCTACAACCGGCTGGTGGGCGCCAGTCGCCTGCGCCTGAGCTGAGGAGACCTTGCGATGCTGAGCCCTTATATGTCACCGGTGGAACGGGTGTGGTTCTACAGCTTGCGGATCTTGTGCGGCTTGATCCTGCTGTTCCTGATATTGCCGGTGCTGGTGATTATTCCGCTGTCGTTCAACAGTGGCAGTTTCCTGGTGTACCCGCTGCAAGGTTTCTCGCTGCATTGGTACCAGGACTTCTTCGCCTCGGCCGAATGGATGCGCGCACTGAAGAACAGCATCATCGTTGCCCCGGCGGCCACGGTGCTGGCAATGGTGTTCGGCACCCTGGCGGCGATTGGCCTGACGCGCGGCAACTTCCCCGGCAAGGCGTTGGTGATGGCGCTGGTCATTTCGCCGATGGTGGTGCCGGTGGTGATTATCGGCGTGGCCAGTTACCTGTTCTTCGCGCCGTTGGGGCTGGGCAACAGTTTCTTCTCGCTGATCGTGGTGCATGCGGTGCTGGGCGTGCCGTTTGTGATTATCACGGTGTCGGCGACCTTGCAGGGTTTCAACCATAACCTGGTGCGAGCTGCCGCCAGCCTGGGCGCCTCGCCGTTGACCGCGTTTCGTCGGGTGACCTTGCCGCTGATTGCGCCGGGGGTGATTTCCGGGGCGCTGTTTGCGTTCGCTACGTCATTCGATGAAGTGGTCGTGACGCTGTTCCTTGCCGGCCCTGAGCAAGCGACCTTGCCGCGGCAGATGTTCAGCGGCATCCGTGAAAACCTCAGCCCGACGATTGCTGCCGCGGCGACCTTGCTGATTGCCTTCTCGGTGTTGCTGTTGCTGACCCTGGAATGGCTGCGAGGCCGCAGCGAAAAACTGCGCACCGCGCAGGTCTGAAGCCAAACCGAGATCAACCTGTGGGAGCGGGCGTGCTCCCACATGGGGGTGTGTTTATTCAGATAATGACCATTCAGCCGCTGAATGGCAGACAACCCATGTGCCTCAGCTACTCTTGTGCAAGCCCATTAATAACAAGAGGCCGCGCACATGAGCACTTCCTCATTCAAGATCGCCCACAAACTGCTGACCGGCGCCGGTGCCATCGAGCAGTTGGCCGCCGAGCTCACGCGTTTGGATGTGGATAACCCACTGATCGTGACGGACGCCGCGCTGGTCAAGTCCGGCACCGTGGCGCTGGCGCTTGAGCATTTGGGCGAGCGCACCTACGAGATTTTTGATCGTGTGCTGCCCGACCCGGAAATCGCCATCGTCGAAGACTGCATGCGTGCGTACCGCGAAGGCGGGCATGACGGCCTGATCGGGGTGGGCGGCGGCAGCGCTATCGACATTGCCAAAAGTGTCGCGGCCTATGCCGGTTACCACGGCGCCCTGGCGGATTTGTTCGGCATCGACCAGGTGCCGCGCAAGGGGCCACCGTTGATCGCGATCCCGACCACGGCCGGCACCGGTTCGGAGGTGACCAATGTGGCGATCCTCTCGGACAAAGTGGCGCAACTGAAAAAAGGCATCGTCAGCGATTACCTGCTGCCGGATGTCGCGTTGATCAGCCCGCAAATGACGCTCACGTGCCCGCGCAGTGTCACCGCCGCCAGTGGCGTGGATGCATTGGTGCATGCCATCGAGTCCTACCTGTCACTGAATGCCTCGCCGATCACCGATGCGTTGGCCATTGGCGCGATCAAGCTGATTGCCAATGCGCTGCCCAAGGCCTACGCCAACCCGGCCAACCTGCAGGCCCGCGACGACATGGCCACCGCCAGCCTGATGGCCGGTATGGCGTTCGGCAACGCTGGAGTGGGCGCGGTGCATGCGTTGGCCTACCCGCTGGGCGGGCGATTCAATATTGCCCACGGCGTGAGCAATGCGCTGTTGCTGCCCTATGTGATGCACTGGAACAAGCTGGCGTGTGTCGAGCGCATGCAGGACATTGCCCAGGCGATGGGCGTCAATGTCACCGGGCTCAGCATCAACGACGCAGCCGACCAGGCGGTTGAGGCCATGACGCGACTGTGTGCCGCAGTCGAGATCCCGGCGGGCCTGCGCAGCTTCGGGATACCCGAGGATGCAATCCCGGCCATGGCCACGGAGGCGGCGGGTATCGAGCGGCTGATGCGCAACAACCCGCGCCAGCTCAGCGCAGCGGATATCGAGAAAATCTACCGGGCAGCTTACTAACTGTTGAGTGAGGTCACGGTGCGCGCGGCAAAGCATGAGGTATACAATGCGCGCCATCGTGATTTAGCTCAAAAAGGTGCGTCATGCAGCCCTTCGTCATTGCTCCATCGATTCTCTCCGCCGATTTCGCCCGCCTGGGTGAGGAAGTGGACAAGGTATTGGCCGCCGGTGCCGATTTCGTGCACTTCGATGTCATGGACAACCACTACGTGCCGAACCTGACCATCGGCCCGATGGTGTGCGCGGCACTGCGCAAGTACGGCATCACCGCGCCGATTGATGCGCACCTGATGGTCAGCCCGGTGGATCGCATCATCGGCGACTTCGTTGACGCTGGTGCGACCTACATCACCTTCCACCCGGAAGCCTCGCTGCACGTCGACCGCACCCTGCAACTGATCCGCGAAGGCGGCTGCAAGGCGGGCCTGGTATTCAACCCGGCGACCCCGTTGAGCGTGCTTGAGTACGTGATGGACAAGGTCGACATGATCCTGCTGATGAGCGTCAACCCAGGCTTCGGTGGCCAGAAGTTCATCCCCGGCACCCTGAACAAGCTGCGCGAAGCCCGCGCGCTGATCGATGCGTCGGGCCGTGATATCCGCCTGGAAATCGACGGTGGGGTCAACGTCAACAATATCCGCGAGATCGCCGCTGCCGGGGCCGACACCTTCGTGGCCGGCTCGGCGATCTTCAACGCCCCGGACTACCAGGAAGTCATCGACAAGATGCGTGCCGAACTCGCGCTGGCGCGTCCATGAGCGGTTTTGAGCGGCTGTTCCCCGGCAAACTGCCACGGCTGGTGATGTTCGATCTGGACGGTACGTTGATCGACTCGGTGCCAGACCTGGCGGCGGCGGTGGACGAGATGCTGCTCAAGCTGGGGCGCAAGCCGGCGGGTATCGAGTCGGTACGCGAGTGGGTCGGCAATGGCGCGCAGATGCTGGTGCGCCGGGCCCTGGCCAACCATATCGAGGCTGAAGGCGTCGATGATGTCGAGGCCGAACATGCCCTGGAATTGTTCAATGCAGCCTATGAAAGCAGTCACGAACTGACCGTGGTTTACCCCGGCGTGCGCGATACGCTCAAGTGGCTGCACAAGCAGGGCGTGGAAATGGCCCTGATCACCAACAAGCCGGAGCGCTTTGTCGCGCCGCTGTTGGACCAGATGAAAATTGGCCGTTATTTCCGCTGGATCATCGGTGGCGATACCTTGCCGCAGAAGAAACCCGACCCGGCGGCGCTGTTTTTCGTGATGAAAATGGCCAACATTCCGGCATCCCAATCGTTGTTTGTCGGCGATTCGCGCAGTGACGTGCTGGCCGCAAAAGCCGCCGGTGTGCAGTGCGTGGCCCTGAGTTACGGCTACAACCATGGTCGGCCGATTGCCGAAGAATCGCCGGCACTGGTGATAGATGACCTGCGACTGCTAATCCCCGGTTGCTTGGGAGCGGGCGCTGAGATAACGTTGCCCGACATCGATAAGTCCCCTTCTGGAAATTCCATCGTGGTGGTCACTCGCAAACTCTGGATGAAAGTCATCAAGGCCCTGGCCCGCTGGCGTTGGCGCGCCTGACTGATCCTGGCCGCGCTGCGGCATGTTTGCACACCTGACCGTTTGACCCTCAAGCCACGAGGCACCTCATGATCCGCGAAGAATTCCTGCGTTTGGCCGCTGCCGGCTATAACCGTATCCCCTTGGCCTGCGAAACCCTGGCCGACTTCGATACGCCGCTGTCGATCTACCTGAAACTGGCCGATGAGCCCAATTCCTACCTGCTGGAATCGGTACAGGGCGGCGAGAAATGGGGCCGTTACTCGATCATTGGCCTGCCGTGCCGCACCGTGCTGCGCGTGCATGACCACCATGTGAGCATTACCCAGGACGGCGTCGAGATCGAAAGCCACGACGTCGAAGACCCGCTGGCCTTCGTCGAAGCGTTCAAGGCGCGCTACAACGTGCCGACCATTGCCGGCCTGCCGCGCTTTAACGGCGGCCTGGTGGGGTATTTCGGCTACGACTGCGTACGTTATGTGGAAAAACGCCTGGGCAAATGCCCGAATCCAGACCCGCTGGGCGTGCCGGACATTCTGCTGATGGTCTCTGACGCGGTGGTGGTGTTCGACAACCTCGCCGGTAAGATGCACGCGATTGTCCTCGCTGACCCTTCCCAGGCCGATGCCTTCGAGCAAGGCCAGGCCAGCCTGGAAGCCTTGCTGGAAAAACTGCGCCAGCCGATCACCCCGCGTCGTGGCCTGGACCTCAGCCGGCCGCCGGCTGCCGACCCGATCTTTCGTTCAAGCTTTACTCAGGATGACTACGAGCGCGCGGTCGACACGATCAAGGAATACATCCTGGCCGGTGACTGCATGCAGGTGGTGCCGTCGCAACGCATGTCCATCGACTTCAAGGCTGCGCCGATTGATCTGTATCGCGCGCTGCGTTGCTTCAACCCGACGCCGTACATGTATTTCTTCAACTTCGGTGACTTCCACGTGGTGGGCAGTTCGCCGGAAGTGCTGGTGCGCGTCGAAGACAATCTGATTACCGTGCGCCCGATCGCCGGGACTCGCCCGCGTGGCGCGACCGAAGAGGCTGATCTGGCGCTGGAAGAGGACTTGCTCAGCGACGACAAGGAAATTGCCGAGCACTTGATGCTGATCGACCTGGGGCGTAACGACACCGGGCGCGTTTCGGAAATCGGTTCGGTGAAGCTGACCGAGAAGATGGTGATCGAGCGCTATTCCAACGTGATGCACATCGTGTCCAACGTCACCGGCGAGCTGAAAGCCGGGTTAACCGCCATGGACGCGTTGCGCGCGATTCTGCCGGCGGGCACGTTGTCGGGTGCACCAAAGATTCGCGCGATGGAAATCATCGACGAACTGGAACCGGTCAAGCGTGGTGTATACGGCGGCGCTGTGGGGTATTTCGCCTGGAACGGCAACATGGACACCGCGATTGCGATCCGTACCGCCGTGATCAAGGATGGCGAACTGCATGTGCAGGCCGGTGGCGGGATTGTTGCTGACTCGGTGCCGGCGCTCGAATGGGAAGAAACACTGAACAAACGCCGCGCGATGTTTCGGGCTGTGGCGTTGGCCGAGCAGACTCCTCAGGGCTAACGGTCGACCCAGATCCAAATGTGGGAGCGGGCTTGCCCGCGAATGCGCAGTGTCAGTCACTGAATAAGTAGCTGATCCACCGTATTCGCGAGCAAGCCCGCTCCCACATTGGTATCTACTGTCCTTAAGACTTCATCAGAAATCCAGACTCACCCCGACACTCACTCCTTGCTGGGTCAGGCTGTCATCCTTCCTCACGTTATACACCGCCCGCAACGCCAGTTCCTGAGTCAGCTTGTGGCTGATGCCGAGGTTCAGGCGATCCGAATTGCTGCGAGGTGTGTAGCCGTCCAGCTTGAAGTCGATTCCCTGCACGCTGTTGAGTGAAATGTTTACCTTCTGAGCATCGTTTTCGAACTCGTGCTCGTGGGCCACTTCACCAAACACCTGGGTTTGCGGGGTGACGCGGTAGCTACCCTGCAGGCCGACGCCGAGACGCTTGGAGTCGCGTTGCTGGTCATCAAACGTCAGTGCCGTGGAGCGGTTGTCCTTTTCCGAGTAACCGTTCACTTCGACCCGCGCATAGTCGGCGCTGATAAACGGTGACAGGTGCCAATCGCTGCCGGCTCCAGCAATGTCGTAGCCCACTCGGCCGCTCAAGGCCCAGAGCCAGCCATCGGTGTCGCCTTTTTCGGAGCCTTCACTGACGCCCAGGGCGAACTTGCGCTTGAGGCTGTCGAAGTCCAGCTTGCCGCCGGTCAGCGCCGCATCGGCCCACCAGTGATTTTGCTGGTATTGAGCGAAGGCGGTGCCCATGTAGCTGTTGAGCGTGTAGTCCGAGTCGCGGGCGCCGACTTCGAGTGTCTGGCGATACAGCCCGGCGGCCACACCGACGCGCCAGTTGTCGTCGAGCCGGTAGCTGCCGCCGACATTCACGTTGTAGCCACTGCCGTCGCCACTGGCCGAGCTGCGTTGATCATCGAAGTCCAGGTGCTGGCCACCACCGGCCACGATCGCGCGCCATTGGCCGACGGCTTGCCAGTTGCCGTTGTCGGCCTGCCATTGGTTGCGCAGTTCATCCTGGTGGGCGCGCAAGGTGCCTTGGGCCATCTCCGGCAGCAAGGTGATTTCCCAAGGGGCTGCAAGCAGGGAATAGGCGTAGTCGGCGATCAGTTGTTGGCCGGCAATGGTGGGGTGGACCGAGTCGTTGTAGATCAGCTTGGTTGGGTCCGGCTGGGTGCCGCCGATGCCGTAGATCGGGTTGGCGGTGCAGCTGTTGCCGCTGAAGCAGGTGCCCGTGAGGTTTTGCCCGGTGGCCAAGCCAAAGCGGGCCGGGTCAGCGAAGGTTTCGTTTAACAGCAGCGGAATATTCAGCGGGATGATCTGGGCATCGATCTGCGACAGGCGTTGCACCAGTGACTGGTTGAAGATCCCGCTCAGGGCCGAGCTTGCTGCCTGCGCTGGCGTGCCGTTGATGGCGGGGGTCAAGCCCAGGTCGGGCAGCATCCACACCATGATGTACCGCGCCCCGGCCTGTTGCAGGGCTTGGGCACTGTCGGCCAGGCGCCCACCTGCGGCAACCGCTTGACCGGGGCTGAGCACACGCCCTTGCAGGAAGTCATTGCCGCCACCGGACAGAAAATACAGCGCGTTCGGGTCGGCCCGCCCGCCGTTTGCCGGCAGATAACCCTGGCGACTGCGCAAAACGGTACCTCCACCGGGGTTTCCAGGTGGAATCGCTGCATTGGAGACCGAGGTGATGGAGTCCAGGATGTTGTCGGTACGGTAGCCGCCGACCGCCCAGTTGTTCCCGTCAGGCAGGCCTTGTGCCGCGCGAACCGGCGAGGTGGAGGCATTCAGGTCGTTGGGTGCGACACCCAGTTTCGAACCCAGGAGGGTCGATGAGACAAGGCCATAGTTGCCCTGAAAGGTCGGCCCGGTGCGGTTGGTGAAGCGCAAAGTGGCGCCGGCCGAGCCGTCGGGGAACTGGCCGGCGTCTGCCAGGCTGTCGCCAAAAACGACCATGGTTGAATAGGGTGAAGGGGCTGCAAACGCCTGCGCGCAGGCCAGGGACAAGAGGGCGCCGGCGAGGGGTGCGAACAACGGTGGTCTGAGCATGCGAAATTCCATTTAGTTGTTTTTGTATCGGATGCGAAACACTAGCAATGTAGTGAGGGTTTTCGTCGAAGAAAACTGTTTTTTCCTATAAAGACACCGTAGTGATTACCCCGTATTCGCTGCTCCATATTGCACCGCTGGCGAGGCTACGTTACTGTGCCTGAACGTATGAATGAGACCCTTCCCGTGTTGATCATCAGCAAACTCTTGATGCGAGTAGTCAAGGCACACGCCCGTTGGCGTTGGCGCGCCTGACATTTTTCTCTGCCGGCCCGGCCGGACCTGTACCGATTTGCCTTCTTCACCCGTTGTTCGACGCCCCTTGCCGGCTAACCCTGGCAACCGGAACGTGCGTCTGGCAGCGGGACACTCTCTTGGAAGGCGGTCATTCGAAATCAGTGAATTCAAGAGGTTTGAACCCACATGTTGCTGATGATTGATAACTACGACTCCTTTACCTACAACGTTGTGCAGTACCTGGGCGAACTCGGTGCCGAGGTCAAGGTGGTGCGTAACGATGAACTGACGGTTGCCGAAATCGCTGCCCTGAACCCGGAGCGTATTGTGGTTTCGCCTGGCCCTTGCACGCCGACCGAAGCGGGCATTTCGCTCGAAGCCATCCAGTATTTCGCCGGCAAATTGCCGATTCTGGGCGTGTGCCTGGGCCACCAGTCCATCGGCCAGGCCTTTGGCGGTGATGTGGTGCGCGCCCGCCAGGTGATGCACGGCAAGACCAGCCCGGTGTTCCATAAAGACCTCGGTGTATTCCACGGGTTGAACCTGCCGGTGACGGTAACCCGTTACCACTCGCTGGTGGTCAAGCGTGAAACCCTGCCCGAGTGCCTGGAACTGACAGCCTGGACCCAATTGGAAGACGGCTCCGTCGACGAGATCATGGGCCTGCGCCACAAGACACTGAATATCGAAGGGGTGCAGTTTCACCCCGAGTCAATCCTGACCGAGCAGGGCTACGAGCTGTTCGCCAACTTTCTCAAGCAAAGCGGCGGCACGCGCTAAGGACTTTCCATGGATATCAAGACTGCCCTGAGCCGTATCGTCGGCCACCTGGACCTGAGCACCGCTGAAATGAGCGATGTGATGCGTGAGATCATGACCGGTCAATGCACCGATGCGCAGATTGGCGCGTTCATGATGGCGATGCGCATGAAGAGCGAAAGCATCGACGAAATCGTCGGTGCCGTATCGGTCATGCGGGAGCTGGCGGACAAGGTCGAACTCAAGACCCTCGACGGTGTGGTCGATGTGGTCGGCACCGGCGGTGACGGTGCGAATATTTTCAACGTGTCCACGGCGGCGTCCTTTGTGGTCGCAGCGGCCGGCTGCACCGTGGCCAAACACGGTAACCGTGCGGTCTCCGGCAAAAGCGGCAGTGCCGACTTGTTGGAAGCCGCCGGGATCTACCTGAACCTCACGCCCGTACAAGTGGCTCGCTGCATCGACAGCGTCGGCATTGGCTTCATGTTTGCCCAATCCCATCACGGCGCGATGAAACACGCCGCCGGCCCGCGCAAGGACCTTGGCCTGCGTACCCTGTTCAACATGCTTGGCCCGCTTACGAATCCGGCCGGTGTGAAACATCAGGTGGTAGGCGTGTTCAGCCAGGCCCTGTGCCGGCCATTGGCTGAAGTGCTGCAGCGCCTGGGCAGCAAGCATGTATTGGTGGTGCATTCCAAAGATGGCCTGGACGAGTTCAGCCTGGCGGCACCGACCTTTGTGGCGGAGCTGAAGAACGATCAGGTCACTGAATATTGGGTCGAACCTGAAGACCTCGGCATGAAAAGCCAGAGTTTGCATGGCCTCTCAGTGGAGAGCCCGGCAGCGTCCCTGGAGCTGATTCGTGATGCTTTGGGGCGCCGCAAGACTGAAAATGGCCAGAAAGCGGCAGAAATGATTGTGCTCAATGCCGGCGCGGCGCTGTATGCCGCGGATCATGCCTACAGTCTTAAAGAGGGCGTGGCCCTCGCTCATGATGCTTTGCATACCGGGCTCGCTCGCGAGAAACTCGAAGAACTGGGTGCCTTTACTGCGGTGTTCAAAATGGAGAATGAAGGATGAGTGTTCCGACCGTTCTGGAAAAGATCCTGGCCCGCAAGGCTGAAGAAGTCGCCGAGCGTCGCGCCCGTGTCAGCCTGGCCGAGCTGGAAAGCCTGGCGAAAAGCGCCGATGCTCCGCGTGGCTTTGCCAATGCGATGATCAAGCAGGCGAAGGAAAAGCAGCCCGCCGTCATTGCTGAGATCAAAAAAGCTTCACCCAGCAAGGGCGTGATTCGCGAGATCTTCATTCCTGAAGACATTGCCAAGAGCTACGAGAAGGGCGGCGCCACGTGTTTGTCGGTGCTGACCGATATCGATTTCTTCCAGGGTTCCGATCTGTTCCTGCAGCAGGCCCGCGCTGCGTGCAAGTTGCCGGTGATCCGCAAGGACTTCATGGTCGACCCTTACCAGATCGTCGAAGCCCGTGCCTTGGGCGCCGACTGTGTGTTGCTGATCGTCTCGGCGCTGGATGACGTGAAAATGGCAGAGTTGGCGGCAGTCGCCAAAAGCGTCGGCCTGGATGTGCTGGTCGAAGTGCACGACGGCGACGAACTTGAGCGAGCGCTGAAAACCCTCGACACACCGTTGGTGGGGGTCAACAACCGTAACCTGCATACATTTGAGGTCAGCCTGGAAAACACGCTCGACCTGCTGCCACGTATTCCGCGCGACCGCTTGGTGATTACCGAAAGTGGCATCGTCAACCGCGCCGACGTTGAACTGATGGAAATCAGCGGTGTGTACTCGTTCCTGGTGGGCGAGACCTTCATGCGCGCCGAGAACCCGGGCGCGGAACTGCAACGTCTGTTCTTCCCTGAGCGTGGCGTGGCCGTCAGTGGTTCGACCCTGGATTGATTGAAGTGCGGTTGTGTGTCTATTTATGGCGATAGGTGTTCGATGCTCAAGCCAGTGCCGATGACAGTTGAAGCAGGCCTTGCCGCCGAGCAAGACCTGCTGGCGGCCGTTTGCGCGGGCGAGCAAGCATTTGGCCTGCTGTTTTGGCAGCCCAGTGATCAGGCCTTGGTCATGCCGCGCCGGTTGAGCCGCTTGCCGGCGTTTGATGCGGCCAGCCAGATCTCGGCCGAGGCCGGTTGGCCGGTATTGCTGCGCGAAACCGGCGGTGAGCCGGTGCCGCAGTCCGCCGCGACCGTTAATATCGCGCTGGTTTACGCGCCACCGCGCAGTGAAGGCGATCAAGGGCGGATCGAAACCGGCTACCAGCGTTTGTGCCAGCCGATCTGTGACTTTCTGATTGAGTTGGGGGGCGATGCCAGTGTCGGTGAGATTGACGGCGCCTTCTGCGACGGCCGTTACAACGTCAACCTCAATGGTCGCAAGATGGTGGGCACCGCCCAGCGCTGGCGGCAGAGCGGCGGGCGGCCGGTGGGGTTGGTGCACGGTGCTTTATTGCTGGATAACGATCGCGAGGCGTTGATTGCGGCGGTCAATCGCTTCAATGAAGCGTGTGGCCTCGACCAGCGGGTGCGTGCCGACAGCCATATTGCCTTGCACGAAGCGTTTCCCGCGCCGGATGCGATCACCCGGCTGGATGCGTTGTACCGTCAGATGCTGGCCGGGTTCCTGCCGGTTTAACGCGTACCGAACACCACCATCGTCTTGCCTTTGACGTGCACCAGGTTGCGTTCTTCCAGGTCCTTGAGCACGCGACCGACCATTTCCCGTGAGCAGCCGACAATGCGCCCGATTTCCTGGCGCGTGACTTTGATCTGCATGCCGTCAGGATGGGTCATGGCGTCTGGTTGCTTACACAGTTCCAGCAGGCAACGGGCCACGCGGCCGGTAACATCAAAGAACGCCAGGTCGCCGACTTTGCGGGTGGTGTCGCGCAGCCGTTGGGCGATCTGACCGCTCAGGGCGTACAGGATGTCGGGATCATGCTGGGCCAGTTCGCGGAACTTCGTGTAACTGATCTCAGCCACTTCGCACTCGATCTTGGCCCGCACCCAGGCGCTGCGTTCCTGCTCTTTGCCCGCCTGTTCAAACAGGCCCAGTTCTCCAAAGAAATCGCCGGTATTGAGGTAGGCGATGATCATTTCGCGGCCATCTTCATCCTCAATCAGGATGGTGACCGAGCCCTTGATAATGAAGAACAGTGTTTCCGAACGTTCGCCCGCACAGATGATGTTGTGCTTGGCCGGATAGCGCCGGCGCTGGCAATGCATCAACAGTTTGTCGAGGTTCTTGATCTTGGGTGTGGGAGTAAGAGCAACCATGGTTGTATCCCGGAAAGACTGCACGGTGTGGTTGGATTTATTTTTCTATCCAGCGGCGTCGGCATTGATACACGCTGTACAAAGGATGGCAATGCGCCATTGAATTGGCGCCAGCTTAACAGACACATTCTGCCTCGATTAAGGAATTTGCTCGGCAGAGACTGCTATTTATCACTTTCATGCTGGACGCTGCGGTTTCAAAGCCCTGTGCTAAGCTGGCGACCCTTTTTTAGCAGTGGAGTCTGGGCGATGAAGGCACGCATCCAATGGGCGGGCGAAGCCATGTTCCTCGGTGAGTCGGGCAGTGGCCATGTAGTGGTCATGGATGGCCCGCCGGACGCCGGTGGCCGTAACCTGGGCGTACGCCCCATGGAAATGCTCCTGCTGGGTGTCGGCGGTTGCAGCAATTTCGACGTGGTCAGCATCCTGAAGAAATCCCGTCAGGCCGTGGAAAGCTGCGAAGCCTTCCTGGAAGCCGAGCGCGCCACTGAAGATCCCAAGGTATTCACCAAGATCCACATGCATTTCGTGGTGAAGGGCCGGGCGCTGAAAGAGGCTCAGGTCAAGCGTGCCATCGAGCTGTCTGCCGAGAAGTATTGCTCGGCGTCGATCATGCTCGGTGCGGCTGGTGTAGCGATCACTCATGATTACGAGATCATCGAGTTGGGTTGAGACACACGGCAAAAGAAAAGGGCGCTTCGATAGCGCCCTTTTTTGTGGATCAGTTTTGAGGCACTTAGATTCGATAGGTGCTTTTGGTCATGACCTTGGCCAGCAGGCTCATGCCAAACCGCACCGGTGCCGGGAAGCGGAAGCCGCCGGCATCCAGTGCGCTATCGGCGTGATGTTCTTCATCAATGCGCATTTGTTCAAGAATGGCGCGGGACTTTTCGTCTTCGGCCGGCAGTTGCTCCAGGTGTTCATCCAGGTGTTTGCAGACCTGATGTTCCGTGGCGGCGACAAAACCGAGGCTGACCTTGTCGCTGATCAACCCGGCAGCCGCGCCGATACCGAACGACAAACCGTAAAACAGTGGGTTGAGCACGCTGGGGTGGCTGCCGAGCTGGCGAATACGTTGCTCGCACCAGGCCAGGTGGTCGATCTCTTCTTCGGCCGCATGTTCCATCGCTGCGCGTACTTGCGGCAGCTTGGCGGTCAGCGCCTGGCCTTGGTACAACGCCTGGGCACAGACTTCGCCGGTATGGTTGATGCGCATCAGGCCGGCAACATGACGGGTGTCGGTTTCGCTCATCTGCGCGTCCGGCTGCACGATGGCCGGCGATGGGCGGTACGGTTGGCCGCTGAACGGCAACAGCGTGCGCATGGCCGTGTCGGCTTGCAGCAACAGACGGTCAATCGGCGAGTAGTGACGTTGGGTAGTCATGCTGACCTCCGGAAAGAATCTCGGCGGCCAGTTTACCGCAAGACAGGGTGATGCGTTTGCGCTGAGTCAGGGCAAAGGGTCGCAGCCCCGGGCTGCGACCGTTGTTGCAGGTCGATCAGCCCGGTGGCCAGTTCATCTGGCGCTGACCCAGCACGTGCATATGAATGTGATAAACGGTCTGGCCGCCATCCTCATTGCAGTTCATGACCACGCGAAAGCCTTTCTCGCAGCCTTGCTCCACCGCCAATCGCTGAGCGGTGAACAAAATGTGGCCAGCGAGGGCTTTGTCTTCTTCGGTAAGGTCGTTGAGCGTACGAATCGGCTTTTTCGGAATTACCAGAAAATGCACGGGCGCCATTGGGGCAATATCGTGGAAGGCGAGGACCTGGTCATCTTCATAGATGATCTTCGCGGGTATTTCCCTGTTGATGATCTTGGTGAACAGAGTATCCACAGCTGTTTCTCCATTGTGAAAGTGCAGGGGAGTGTACCCAGCCAGTCAGCGTGGGCAATAGGCCTTGTTGATCGCGCCGGCAATCTTGCGCGTCAGCCAGCGTGGGCTGAACCGCGGGCTGAAGGCCAGCCAACGGTTGCGCCGCCCGGGAATGATGATGGCTTTGTTTTTTTCCAGTGCGCGCACGGTGTAGAGCGCGACTTCTTCCGGGCTCATCAGCTGTTGGCTGCAGTCGAGCTTGGCGGTGTCCATTTGCGCAGTGCCGAAGAACGCAGTGCGTGTCGGGCCGGGGCAGAGGACCGAGACCTTGATGCCACAGGTCTTGAGCTCTTCGCGCAGGCCTTCGGAGAAGTGCAGCACATAAGCCTTGCTGGCGTAGTAACTGCTCATCCATGGGCCCGGTTGAAAGGCCGCGACCGAGGCAACGTTGAGAATCTGGCCTCCACCATTCAGGGCCATGGCGTTACCCAGTGCATGACACATACGCGTGAGGGCCAGGATGTTGACTTCGATCAGGTCTTGCTCGGTCATCCAGTCCTGGGCCAGGAACGGCCCGCTGGTGCCCATACCGGCGCAATTGACCAGCAGGTCTATCTGGCGCTCACCTTCTTCAAGCTCCAGCAGAAACCCGGACAAGCGCAACGGCTCGCCCAGGTCGCAGGCACGAAACAGCACCTCGACGCCAAAGCGTTGAGTCAATTCGATTGCAATGCTTTCCAACTGATCACGCTGGCGGGCCACCAGAATCAAGCTGCGGCCGCGACGGGCCAGTGCTTCGGCCAAAGCCAGGCCGATGCCGCTGGAGGCGCCGGTGATCAGAGCGTAACGGGTCATGCCTTTCTCCATCGCAACGCCGCCGGGCCTGTGACAGAGGCATCACAGGCGGCGGGCGTTTCTTCACTGTTCTGGAGAGTCTACAGGTTCGGCCGTGTCCTCAGCACTTTGCGCGCTGTCTTCTTCATCAACGGTGATGCTTTGATCGGTGGCGTCATCGGAGGTGATGGAGCTGCTTTCGTAGCTGCTGTCCATATTGGCTTCGAGTTGGTTCAAGTAGCCGTTCATACCCAGCGTCACCAGAATGGCGAACATCACCGGAATGAATGCCAGCCACAGGGCCGCCAACACTTTCACTGCAGTGGAGTTGCGCGGAGGCGGTGCGCCGTATTGGTTGGCGCCGGCGTTACCCGGCAACACCAGCAACAGGATCGGGAAGACGCTGTTCACCAGGGGCACCAGGTGCAGGAACCACAGCCAGCCCGACCAACCCAGGTCGTGCAGGCGTTGCACACCGATTTGCACACTGACCCAGACAATCGCAACAACCAGCGCGAAGCCCAGCAGCGAGCCGAGAATGATGCCGGCGGTCGGCGAGGCGGTCGCCACGGCAAAGCTCGCGGTACTGATGATGCCGCCAGCGACCAGCATTGCCAGGGTCAACACCAGCGTCCAGGCGAGATACCGCAGACGCCCGATACGCCCGTTGATAGTGAAGACCTTGAGTGTCGAGTACTCCTCGGTGTGGTCACCCACTGCGGCGCGCGGTGGAGCGTAGGGCGAAGTAGCGGAGCGTGAGAAGTCAGACGCGCTGCTATCCGTCTCGTGAGCTTCGGCCAGGCTGAATGCCACGGGTTGCTCAGGTTCGATACGTGCATCGACCCCGGCGTTTTTCAGTGCTGTGAGGTAAGTTTCGGCATCGGAACGGGACAGGTCACGCTTGAGCGCAACCGGGCGGCCGGTAAAAAGCTTTTCGATGGCTGCCACGTCGCTTTTGAACAGTTCGGCGAGGTTGAGCTTGGCAGTGGTGCTTTCGACACCCGGGAGCAAGGCCCCGTCAAACACAATCTTGAAACGGTTGTCGCTCATGCGGGCATCCTTGTCTCTTAATCAGGGAGGTTATCCAGGCCTGCAGTAGACAGGCCTGACGGTGGTCAGCGTGGCCAGCGAAGTTGTGCCGCCTGCTCGCGAGCCTTGCGGTATTCGGCATCCAGGCGGGCAATCAGTTCATCGACGCTGGGCAAATCATTAATCTCACCGACGCCCTGGCCGGCGGACCATACAGTTTTCCAGGCTTTGGCCTCGTCGCTCAACGGTTTGAGCTTGGAGCCGAAGTTTACTTCACCTTTGCCTTGTAAGGCAGCGAGGTCGAAACCGGCGTTTTCCAGGCTCTGGCGCATAAAGCTCGCAGGTACGCCAGAGACTGCGGGAGTGTGCACGATGTCGGCGGCGCGCGATGTGAGCAGCATCTCTTTATAGGCATCCGGGGCGTGGCTTTCAGTCGTGCCGATAAAGCGCGTGCCGAAGTACGCCAGGTCAGCGCCCAGCACCTGGGCGGCGAGAATCTCGTGCCCATGGTTGAGGCAACCGGCCAGCAGCAGGGTCTTGTCGAAGAATTGGCGAATCTCGGCAATCAGCGAAAATGGGCTCCACGTGCCCGCATGGCCGCCGGCACCTGCAGCCACGGCAATCAGGCCGTCAACACCGGCTTCTGCGGCTTTCTCGGCATGGCGCCGAGTGGTGACATCGTGAAACACCAGGCCGCCGTAGCTGTGCACGGCGTCGACCAATTCCTTTACTGCGCCCAGGCTGGTGATGACGATCGGTACTTTGTGCTCGACGCAGATCGCCAGGTCGGCTTCCAGCCGTGGGTTGCTGTTGTGCACGATCAGGTTCACGGCATACGGCGCAGGGTTGTCCAGTTGTGCCAGGCCCGCTTCGATGTCTTCCAGCCAGGCCTTGAAACCGCTGCTTTCGCGCTGGTTGAGCGCCGGGAAGCTCCCGACCACCCCATTGCGACAGCAAGCCAGGACCAGTTGCGGGTTGGAAATCAGAAACATCGGTGCAGCCACGACGGGCAAGCGCAGACGTTGTTCGAGCAAAGCAGGCAATGACATTGGAGGTACCCCGAGTAATTGGAATTAGAACGGTTTGACCACGACCAAAATTACGATAGCCAGCAATATCAGAACGGGCACTTCGTTGAACCAGCGATAAAAGACGTGGCTGCGGGTGTTTTCGCCACGGGCGAAGCGTTTTACCTGTGCGCCGCACATATGGTGGTAGCCGATCAGCAGTACCACCAGCGTCAGCTTGGCGTGGATCCACGCGCCGGATTGAAAGATGGCGGGGTTGAGGTAGATCAGCCAAGCCCCGAACACCAGGCTGGCAATCATCGCCGGGCCCATGATGCCGCGGTACAGCTTGCGCTCCATGACGCTGAAGCGTTCTTTGCTGACGGTGTCTTCACTTTGTGCGTGGTAGACGAACAGGCGTGGCAGGTAGAACAGCGCGGCAAACCAGCAGACGATGCTGACGATGTGGAAGGCTTTGACCCATAGATAGAGCATTTCTAGTTATTCCCAGGTTCACGGTAACTGAAGATAGTAGTGGCTCATGCGCCCTTACGTCACGTTGACGGTTGTCGCAGGACGATACGGCCCCTATTATCGACGGCTTTCCAGTGGGTTCGTTGAGGGCAGGTTTATGGTCAAGGTCGGTATCGTCGGCGGCACGGGTTACACCGGTGTCGAATTGCTGCGTCTGTTGGCTCAGCATCCGCAAGCTGAGGTGGTGGTCATCACCTCCCGATCCGAGGCCGGGCTGGCCGTTGCCGACATGTACCCGAACCTGCGAGGTCACTATGACGGCCTGGCATTCAGCGTTCCGGACATCAAGACCCTCGGCGCGTGTGATGTGGTGTTCTTTGCTACCCCGCACGGAGTGGCCCATGCACTGGCTGGCGAACTGCTGGCTGCCGGGACCAAAGTCATTGATCTGTCGGCTGACTTCCGTCTACAGGACGCCGATGAGTGGGCCAAGTGGTACGGCCAGCCGCACGGCGCTCCTGAGTTGTTGGAGGAGGCGGTGTATGGCCTGCCGGAAGTCAATCGCGAGCACATCAAGCAGGCGCGCCTGATTGCGGTGCCGGGTTGCTATCCCACCGCGACGCAGTTGGGGTTCCTGCCATTGCTGGAAGCCGGGTTGGCGGACACTTCGCGCCTGATTGCGGACTGCAAGTCGGGCGTCAGCGGCGCCGGTCGTGGTGCTGCCGTGGGTTCGTTGTACTCCGAGACCTCGGAAAGCATGAAGGCCTATGCAGTAAAAGGACATCGTCATTTGCCGGAAATCCGCCAGGGGCTGCGTCGTGCTGCCGGTAAGGATGTGGGCCTGACCTTCGTTCCGCACCTGACGCCGATGATCCGTGGCATTCACTCCACGCTGTACGCAACCGTTGTCGATCGCTCGGTAGACCTGCAGGCGCTGTTTGAAAAGCGTTATGCCAACGAACCGTTCGTCGATGTAATGCCTGCCGGCAGCCACCCGGAAACCCGCAGCGTGCGCGGCGCCAACGTGTGCCGTATCGCGATTCACCGGCCGCAGGATGGCGACTTGGTGGTGGTGTTGTCGGTGATCGATAACCTGGTCAAAGGCGCGTCGGGCCAGGCGGTGCAGAACATGAACATCCTGTTCGGCCTGGACGAGAAGCTGGGCTTGTCCCATGCGGGCATGTTGCCTTAAGGCTTCGCGGTTGATTGCAAAAGGCCCGTTGATCGGGCCTTTTGTGTTTTTAATGGCGGCAGCGCAGATTGATATACCGTAACAATAGTTGACCGCTTTTCTAGGAGAAGCGGATAATGCCGGTCATTACGCATATGGCGGCGCTACGCCGGGAGATTATCAGCATGAGCGTTGAATCCTTCACCCCCACGGCTTTGCAATTCACTCACGGTGCTGCGCACAAGGTGAAGAGCCTGGTCGATGAAGAGGGTAATGATCGCTTGAAGCTGCGCGTATTTGTTACGGGCGGCGGTTGTTCAGGGTTTCAGTACGGTTTTACCTTCGATGAAGATGTAGCCGATGATGACACCATCGTCGAGCGCGAGGGCGTCAGCCTGGTCGTGGACCCGATGAGCTTCCAATACCTGGCAGGTGCCGAGGTGGATTACCAGGAAGGGCTTGAAGGTTCGCGTTTCGTGATCAAGAACCCAAACGCCACCACCACCTGTGGTTGCGGGTCTTCGTTCTCGATCTGATCGGCAGCGGATACAAAAACGCCGCATGGCTTAATGGGCCACGCGGCGTTTTGCTGTCTGCAGATTTTGCAGGGTAGTCAGGCGGGGTAGATCGCGCCCAGCACCCGCAGCCCGTGTGCGCCGGTGACGCTCGGGCGGTTGGCGGCGATGCCTTCCAGGCAGCAATGGGCCAGCCAGGCGAAGGCCATGGCTTCAACCCAGTCGGGGTCCACGCCGTAAGTGGCGGTGCTGCTCACTTGGGTGGACGGCAACAGCGCCGCCAGACGGCTCATCAGTGCGGCGTTATGCGCGCCGCCACCACAGACCAGCAAGGTTTCGGTGTCGGCTTGTGCGGCTTGCAGGGACTCGACGATGGTCGATGCGGTCAGCTCAAGCAGGGTTGCTTGTACATCCTCGGGTTGAAACGCCGGCAATCGGCCGAGGTGATGTTGCAGCCATCCCAGGTTGAAGACTTCACGGCCGGTACTTTTCGGGCCCCTGGTCAGGAAGAAGGGGTCGCTGAGCAGCGCGTTGAGCAGCTGAGTCTCGACTTTGCCACTGGCGGCCCATTGGCCGTCGCGATCAAACTGTTCGCCACGTTGATGGTTAATCCAGGCGTCAAGCAACACGTTGCCTGGGCCGCAGTCGAAGCCGGCTACAGGTTTGCCGGTCTCGATCAGGCTGAGGTTGCTGAACCCGCCGATATTTAACACCGCGCGGTTGCCGGTACGTTCCCCGAATAATGCTTCATGAAAGGCCGGCACTAATGGTGCACCCTGGCCTCCGGCGGCAACGTCGCGACTGCGAAAATCACTGACGACGGTAATGCCCGTCAGCTCGGTCAGCAGGGCCGGGTTGCCGATCTGTACGGTAAAGCCCCGTGCAGGTTCGTGGCGAATGGTCTGGCCGTGGCTGCCAATTGCGCGAATGTCCTGAGGCGTGAGGTTCTGCTGGGCCAGCAAGGCGTGGATGCCTTGGGCTGCAAGTGTCACCCAGTGTTGCTGGGCAATCGCCGAGCGGGCGATTTCGTCCGGGCCGCTGGCGCACAGGCCTAGCAGTTCGGCGCGCAGGGTTTCAGGCATAGGAATGTAGTGAGTGGCGATCAAGTTGATCGCCGGGGCTTGCTCGATCAGAGCGATGTCCAGGCCATCGAGGCTGGTCCCGGACATCACGCCTATATAGAGCGGCATACCTTAACGCTTCGCCGAGGCCAGCAGGGTAGAGCGCTCCTGGTCCATGCGTGCCATCAATGGCTGGCTTTGTTGCAGGAAGCGCGCGCGCTCGGCTTTGGCGATAGGGTCGGCCATCGGCAGCTTCTGGCCCAATGGGTCGACGTGGACGCCGTTGACCTGGAACTCATAGTGCAAATGCGGGCCGGTGGACAGGCCGGTAGTGCCGATGTAGCCGATCACCTGGCCTTGCTTCACGTTGCTGCCCGTGGAGACGCCTTTGGCAAACCCTTGCATATGGCCGTACAGCGTGCGGTAGGTGTTGCCGTGCTGGATGATCACGGTATTGCCGTAGCCACCGCGACGTCCGGCCAGCAGGACCTTGCCATCACCGGCCGCTTTGATTGGCGTGCCACGTGGAGCGGCATAGTCGACGCCTTTGTGGGCGCGGATTTTGTTGAGGATTGGATGCTTGCGACCCATGGAGAAACGCGAACTGATGCGAGCGAAGTCCACTGGCGTGCGGATGAAGGCTTTGCGCATGCTATTGCCATCAGCGGTGTAGTAGCTGCTATTGCCTTGTTTGTTGGTGTAGCGAACAGCGGTGTAGGTCTTGCCACGGTTGGTGAAGCGCGCGGAAAGAATGGCGCCGGTGCCGACCACCTTACCGTTGGCGACTTTCTGTTCGTAGATCACGTCGAATTCGTCACCCTGGCGAATGTCCTGGGCGAAATCGATGTCGTAGCCAAATACGCTGGCCATGTCCATGGTCATGCTGTGTGACAAGCCGGCGCGGGCGGCCGATTGTGACAATGAACTGTTGATCACACCGTGCACGTAAGCTGAGCGCATTACCGGTTTGGTGGTGATGCGGTTGAAGGCAAAGCCTTTGGCGCCCTTGGTGAGGGTAATGCTTTCGAGGTCGCTGACATTGCTGTGCAGGTTCTTCAGTTGGCCATTGGGCGCCAATTCGAACTCAAGCTTCTGGCCGTGTTTGAGCTGGGTAAATTGCTTGGCTTGTTTATCGCTGGCCAGCACCTCATTAACAGCAGAGGTGGGCAGGCCGACCTTTTCGAACAGCGTTGAAAGCGTATCGCCTTTGGCGACGATGACTTCGCGGTGCAGGGGATTCTTTGGGGGGACCGCTGCAGCCGGCTCTTGAGCGGCGTGTTGAGTGTCTTCGGGTGTGCTTTCTATCTGTGCAAACGGTGAATCGGCTGGCGCGTTTGTGGCTTGTTGCGCGTCAGAAGCGTCTTGATCTTGTGTCAGTTGTTCAACTGGACTTTCCAGGTCAAGGCTCAGGGATGTTCGTTTGGCTTCTACGTCACTGGAAGGGAATACCAGGAGTGCCAGGCTGAGAAGGGCGGCGATACCACTTGCGGCGAGCAGGTGGGTCTTCGGGTAAAGCGGCGGCGCTTTAGACGGTTCTGTGGTCATAAGTAATTTTGACTTTGAAGATGAAATGGAAAAGATGAATGACATGATGAAGATGAAATAACTGTATAAAATATAACCAAATCATCTGTGGCGCAAGCTCGCGAACGCTGGGCTTGCTGAACGGTGTCCGTGCGCAGGGCAAAACTTGTAATTAGTCCCTGATCTTGTATGGTTGGTTCCCTTTTGAATCTGAGCCTTGCGGGTCTGTTATGAAGTCGGTTGAAGAGCAGCTAGCGCTGATAAAACGTGGTGCGGAAGAACTGTTGGTCGAGGCCGAGCTGATCGAAAAGCTCAAGCGTGGCCAGCCCCTGCGTATTAAGGCTGGCTTCGATCCAACGGCGCCAGACCTGCACTTGGGTCATACCGTGCTTATTAACAAGCTGCGCCAGTTCCAGGAACTGGGGCACCAGGTCATCTTCCTTATAGGTGACTTCACCGGGATGATCGGTGATCCGAGCGGCAAGAGCGCCACGCGCCCGCCGTTGACGCGTGAGCAGGTTCTCGACAATGCCGAGACCTACAAGACTCAGGTGTTCAAGATTCTCGATCCGGCCAAGACCGAGGTGGCATTCAACTCCACCTGGATGGACCAGATGGGGCCGGCAGATTTCATTCGCCTCACCTCCCAGTACACTGTGGCGCGCATGCTTGAGCGTGATGATTTCGACAAGCGCTACTCCACCAATCAGCCTATCGCGATTCATGAGTTCCTCTACCCGCTGGTACAAGGGTATGACTCGGTAGCACTGCGCGCGGACGTTGAGCTTGGCGGCACCGATCAGAAGTTCAACCTGCTGATGGGGCGTGAGTTGCAGCGCGCATACGGCCAAGAGGCTCAGTGCATTCTGACCATGCCGTTGCTGGAGGGGTTGGATGGCGTCAAGAAGATGTCCAAGTCCTTGGGTAACTATGTGGGTATCCAGGAAGCGCCGGGTGTTATGTATGGCAAGCTGGTTTCGATTCCAGATGCGCTGATGTGGCGTTACTTCGAGCTGCTGAGCTTCCGTTCGATGGATGAGATTAATGCGCTGCGCGCTGAAGTCGAGGCGGGCGCCAATCCGCGTGATGTGAAGATCAAGTTGGCGGAGGAGATTGTTGCGCGCTTCCACGGTGAGGAGGCTGCGGCCAGTGCTCATCGTGCGGCGGGTAACCGTATGAAGGATGGCGAGCTGCCGGATGATCTGCCGGAGATCGAATTGACTGCTGCTGAAGCGATGCCGATCGCTGCCGTCCTTAATAAGGCGGGCCTGGTGAAGAACTCTGCGGTTGCTCGCGACCTTTTGGGTTCCGGTGGTGTGCGTATAGATGGTGAGGTTGTCGATCGCACCTTTATATACGAGCTGGGCGCTACCCATGTTTGCCAGGCTGGCAAGAAGGCATTTGCGCGTATTACGCTCAAATCCGAATAAAGCTGGAATTAGGTGTTGACGGCGAATTATATCTGTCTATAATTCGCCCCACTTCCGGCGCAGTCGAAACGGAAAACTCCTTGGTAAAC